>TARA_R100000656_G_scaffold4020_3_pt1 | contig 110890 bp, 104 predicted proteins | sample TARA_R100000656 | Tara Oceans TARA_R100000656 (sample SAMEA2622517) | marine metagenome | biome: marine biome (ENVO:00000447); feature: mesopelagic zone (ENVO:00000213); material: "saline water (ENVO:00002010), including plankton (ENVO:xxxxxxxx)" | depth 350 m
CAACTTTTTTGTAACCTTTCTCTCGTACCAAAATTATGGAGGCGGGTCCCGGAGTCGAACCGAGATGGACGGATTTGCAATCCGCTGCATGGCCATTCTGCCAACCCGCCAAATAACACGATACATTACTCTAAATAAGAGTTGGAGCGAGTAACGAGGTTCGAACTCGTGACCTCGACCTTGGCAAGGTCGCGCTCTACCAGCTGAGCTATACTCGCAATGCTTATGGCCATGTGCCTTAACACGTGACGCATTCTACTGTTTTAATTAACCCAGTCAATAACAAATTAGTAGTTTTGCAACTGACTGCTTATTTTTTAACTGACTTGAGTTAATTAAACGCAATTCTGTTATTGCCGGGATAAATCATGCCAGGCCGCGGTTAAATATTGATACATCGACCATAACGTTAAAATCGTAGCCAGATATAGCATGGCATAGCCAACCGGAGTAAACCAAGCCAGTAACGCAAATTGAGGCTGCCAAATCAAACCAATTAACGCCAGCATCTGAGCAATTGTTTTATATTTGCCTAAATTTGATACAGCTACATTGGCTCTTTTGCCAATTTCCGCCATCCACTCGCGCAGTGCCGATATGGCAATTTCACGGCTGATAATAATAATAGCCGGAATACTAAACCATAACGACTGCTCATGAATAGCCAATACTACCAAAGCAACGGCAACCATAACCTTGTCGGCGACGGGATCCAGAAAAGCGCCGAAAGGCGTAGATTGTTCGAGTTTTCTTGCCAGATAACCATCCAGCGCATCCGTAATTGCCGCCAGACAAAACACCAGTGCAGCCCAAAATCGATAATGATCCCAGCCAGAATAAAAACAGAAGATGAACACCGGGATCAGCATAAGCCTGAACAGCGTTAATAGATTGGGAATATTCCACATATAACAGTTCTCACAAAAACAATGCCGCTATGCTACTTGTTATGACAAGCTTGGTAAATCTTTTCTGCTTGCGAACGAGAAATACCTGGCACCGAGCTCAATTCTAATACTGAAGCTTTCATTACGCCTTGCAAACCGCCCAAGTATTGCAATAAGGACTGCCGGCGCTTCTCGCCAATACCCGCTATATTTTCCAGCGGACTTTTCGTTATACTTTTGCCCCGCTTATTTCTATGGCCGGTAATGGCAAAACGGTGGGCTTCATCACGGATTTGCTGAATTAAATGTAACGCCGGACTATCTGAAGGTAGATGCAACTGCTTACCACTATCCCAGAGTATCAGGGTTTCAAGACCCGGTTTACGGCTAACCCCCTTAGCAATACCAATTAATAATGGCATCTTTTGATGTGGCCAGTTAGAAAACTGAGTCAGGGCGATATTTAACTGTCCCTGTCCGCCGTCGATAAAAATAATATCCGGAATTTTAGTTTCATCGGTTAAACGGCTGTAGCGTTTGTCCAGCGCAAACTGCATGGCAGCGTAATCATCCCCACCGGTAATACCGGTTACATTATAGCGGCGATATTCTTGCTTGTGGGGGCCCTCACCATCAAATACCACGCAAGAGGCAATCGTGGCCTGCCCCATGGTGTGGCTAATATCAAAGCATTCCATCCGCTGAATACTATCCTCCAGCGCCAGTAACAATTGCAGGGCGGCATATCGTAGTTTCATTTTTTGACCGGCAGATTGTCTGCTATCACAGGCAATCTCAGCATTTTTTTGGGCAAGACTTAAATACTGGGATTTCTCGCCTCGCTTGGCAGCTGTAATCCGGACTTTGCGACCCGCTGCTTCTGATACTGCCAACGCCAATGACTCTGTGTCATCAAGACGGATCGGCAACACAATTTCCGGTGGTATTTGCTGGCCACTGCTACCGCTAAGATAAAACTGCAGTAAAAAAGCACTGAGCACTTCAACTGGCTCGGTATTAGCAGGTACCTTCGGATAATAAGATTTAGAACCCAAAATTTTCTGCTGGCGCACAAACAGAACATGCACTACGGCTACCTGACCTGATTTGGCAAAACCAATAATATCCAGCTCCGCATGTTCACCACTGACATACTGTTGTTCCTGAACTTTGCGCAAGGCCGTGATTTGATCACGAAAACTGGCTGCAGCTTCAAAAGCTAGCTGCTCACTGGCGATATTCATTTTATTTACCAGCTGCTCAACAACCTGCTGATTTTTGCCAGCGAGGAATAAACTGGCCAATTGTACTTGCTCTGCATAATCTTCGTCAGATATCTTGCCAACACAGGGTGCCGAGCACAGTTTTAACTGATATTGCAGACAAGGTCGGGTGCGTGCACGGTAAAAACCATCTTCACACTGGCGGATCGGAAAAATCTTCTGCAAAGTTTTTAAGCTCTGCCATACTGCCCCGGCATTTGGATAAGGTCCGAAATACTGACCATTCTGCTTTCTGGGCCCGCGATGTGAACTAATTCTTGGGTGCTTATGGCTGGAAATTAAAATGTAAGGGTAAGATTTATCATCCCGCAGTAACACATTGTACTTTGGCATGAACTGCTTAATCAGATTGTTTTCCAGGATCAGTGCTTCTGTTTCACTATGCGTGGCGGTAATTTCGATACTCGCGATTTGGGCCACCAGCGCTCTGGTTTTAACACTGTCTACTTGTTGTCGAAAATAACTACTGAGGCGTTTTTTCAGATCTTTTGCTTTACCAACATAGATCACTTGTTCAGCCTGGTTAAACATTCGATAAACACCAGGCTGGGCAGGAACTGAAGCTAAAAATGTCTTAGAGTCAAACATCAAATCAAGAAGATACCTTGGCAATATCTATCATGCCATGACGCAGGGCCAGATGAGTTAATTCAACATCCCCGCTGATGGCGAGCTTTTCAAACATTCGGTACCGATACGAGTTTACCGTTTTTGCGCTAACACTCAACTGCTCGGCTATGTCATTGACTTTTTGGCCACGGGTAATCATTAGCATGATTTGTAGTTCTCGGTCTGACAGGCCTTCGAATGGGTTTTCGCTATGGTTATTCACCTTCGCTAACGCCATTTTCTGCGCCACTTCATCAGATATATGCCGCACCCCGCTATACACTTTGCGGATAGCAGACACCATTTCTTTAGGTGCTGAATTTTTTGAAATAAAGCCCGCAGCGCCAAGTTGCATTACTTTAGTAGGTACTGGTTCTTCACAGGAAACTGACAGTGCCAGCACTTTAATATCAGGACAGAAATGCAATATACGCTTGGTCGCGGTCATGCCGCCCATTCCTGGCATATTCATATCCATCAGCACGACATCAGGTTCATGCTGACGGCAAAATTGCAGAGCTTCTTCACCGGAACCCGCTTCGCCTATCACCTTGATACCACGCTCATCCATTAGTATGCGACTGATCCCGGTTCGTACAAGTTCGTGATCATCAACTAACAATACGTTAATCAACTTGGCTTCTCCGTCTCACTGGTTATTAGAATTATTATGCAGCTAGCATAGTAGAGCCTGAGCGTTTGTGCTAACTGATTAGACACCAAAATTGTTGTTCTTGGCTATTAGCCTATTAAGTGTGCCAGAAAGGTAAAAAATAGGAAACAATATTCCATAACTATTTAACCTATCAGTGATAGTGTTAAATTTTGATAGCGGCTTAGCGTCTATTGAGAAAGGTATAGAAAAGTGGCGGAGGGAGAGAGATTCGAACTCTCGGTGGGCTATTAACCCACGCCGGTTTTCAAGACCGGTGCATTAAACCGCTCTGCCATCCCTCCGCGGTACGGGGCGAATATTAAGAACTCCCCCGTGCTTTGTAAAGCCCTTTTTTCCTGCTTTTACCTGTTTGGTTATAAATCCGCCAGCAATCCAACATTTTTCATGCTTTAATCAAGATTAAAACCGTTTTTACATCCTATAAAAGCAAAAACCACCTTGCGGTGGTTTGCGTATAATTAGGTGGCGGAGGGAGAGAGATTCGAACTCTCGGTGGGCTATTAACCCACGCCGGTTTTCAAGACCGGTGCATTAAACCGCTCTGCCATCCCTCCAGCGCTGCGTATACTAATCAGTTTGACTGGGAAAAGAAAGCCAAAAGTTAAAAAAATTTAGTTAATGCTGTTTTTTATCTGATAACCACTGGAGCTAAGGGAACTAAGTCAGTATGATAACTATCAGAAAGACATAATATTCAGCTAACAGGAGACTGCATATGTCGTACAGAGAAACCAGCACCATCAATACCGTCAGTAGCGGTATTGAAATTAATAAAGTGCTTCGAAATACCTATTTTCTGCTTGGGCTTACCCTGGCATTCAGTGCTCTAACCGCTGTCATTGCGATGGCAATGAATCTGTCACCCTTGGCATCCATTGTCTGCTTTGTTGCAGGTTTTATTATGTTATTTGTTGTTAACAAGAAAGCCGACTCTGCCAGTGGAATCTTCTGGGTGTTTGGTTTTGCTGGCGCTATGGGCGCATCCTTGGGGCCGCTATTAAATGCGTATGCGGGCCTGGCAAATGGACCAAGTCTGATCATGCAGGCGCTTGGGGGCACAGCCGTTATATTCTTTTCGCTATCTGCCTATGTGTTAACGACCCGCAAAGACTTCTCTTTTATGGGCGGTTTCTTGATGGTTGGCCTAATCGTGGCGCTGGTGGCAGTTATCGCTAATATCTTCCTGGCAATCCCGGCATTGAGTCTTGCAATCAGTGCTGCCATCATTTTAATCATGTCTGGTTTTATTCTGTTCGACACCAGCCGGATTATTCACGGTGGCGAAACCAACTATATCCGGGCTACTGTAGGTTTATACCTGAACATATTTAACATTTTTGTTCATTTGCTAAGCCTGCTGGGCATTATGGGCGACGAGTAACCCTTTGCCCCATTGTTAAGTTCCGCTAGAATACCCCGTCCAGAACGGGGTATTTTTTTATGAGGCCATTGTGACCAACTTCAGCCTGCTATTAACAACCAGCCCACTGGCCAGCCAGGATATTGCCAGTGCCCTGCAGTTTGCCAAGGCTTCGCTAACAGCCGGCTATAAGATTGATCAGGTTTTTCTGTATCAGGATGCTGTTTTATCAGCAGCACCAGATATCGACTTACCTGCCGATGAACCCAATCTGAGCCAGCAATTAGCGGACTTTTGCCTGCAATATCGAATCCCTTTACTCTACTGCGTTACAGCCGCAGAAAAACGCGGCATTGTCGTGGTAAGTTCAGGGTTTATTGCTGCCGGGCTGGCAGAGTTTGCAATGCGTCTAACTGACAGCAAACTGGTACAGTTCTGATGCAGCATATCGCGATTATTCAGCGGCAAAGTCCCTTTAACAGCAGTAGCGGGCGCGAAGCGCTTGACTTAATTCTGGCACTTGCTGCTGTTGAACATCAGCTGTCAGTGATTTTCAGTGGTGATGCTATTTATCAGCTGCTGCCAGTAAACCTGAACCGCGATTTTGGCTTAAAACGCTATCAGCAAGGTTTTAAGATGTTTGGTTTGTATGATATTGATAAGCTGTACGTATGCGGTCAGTCCATGCAACAACGCCAGATTAGGCCTGAGGAATTAGCGGTGACAGCGCAGCAACTCGATTCATTATCGTTACAACAACTCCTGGCTAAACAGCAGCAAATAGTGTGTATTTAAAATGAAACTGATCTCCCTGATAAACTCCGGCATCAATATCGTTGAGTTGGCAACCTTTTGCGATAATGACGATACCGTATTGTTACGCCAGGACGCTGTATATCTTGCCAGACGCAATGATATTCACTGGCCATGCACCAACATAACGGTGCTTAAATCTGATCTGGAGGTGCGCAAAATCAGCCCGGCGACAGGTATTACCATAATTGATGATGCGCAGTGGGTAGAGCTGGCCGCTAGGGCAACGCAGGTAATGTTATGGCGTTAACCTCTATTTCGGTTGGCGGCAAACAGCTCGCGCTGGATAAACATGGGTATCTGGCTGATATAAATGATTGGCATTGCGGCGTTGCAGAATATTTTGCTGAAGTTGAGCAAATAAGTTTAACCGCGGCGCATTGGGAAGTAATTCATTTTGTGCGGAATTTTTATCAGGAGTTTGGTACTTCACCTGCAATCAGAGTACTGGTAAAAGCAATGGCAAACCAATTGGGCCCTGAAAAAGGCAACAGCAAATATTTGTTTATGTTATTTCCCCAAGGGCCAGCCAAGCAGGCAACCCGGCTGGCGGGTTTGCCTAAACCTGCTCGTTGCCTTTAAGGGTAACCAGCAGGTTTAGGCATTTAATACACTACTCATTACTTAAGATGTGTTTGCCCAGCCATATAAGGTTGCAATACAGCTGGGATCTCAATCGTACCATCCGCTTGCTGGTAGTTTTCCAGAATAGCAACCAGAGTACGCCCTACCGCCAGGGCTGAGCCATTTAAACTATGCAGCAATTCTGGTTTTTTCATGTCGGTACTGCGATAGCGTGCCTGCATCCGGCGAGTCTGAAAGTCACCCATATTACTGCACGACGAAATCTCCCGATAGGTATTCTGCGCGGGTAACCACACTTCCAGATCGTAGGTTTTGCTGGCGCCAAACCCCATATCTCCGGTACATAACAGCATAACCCGATAAGGTAGGCCTAACAGTTGCAGTACTTTCTCTGCATGGCTGGTCAGTTGCTCCAGCGCCTGCATCGACTGCTCGGGTTGCACCAGCTGCACCAGTTCCACTTTGTCAAACTGGTGCTGACGAATCAAGCCCCGGGTATCACGGCCATAAGAGCCGGCTTCGCTACGAAAACACGGAGTATGAGCGGTAAACTTTAAGGGCAGCTCAGCAGCATCAACAATGCTATCACGCACCAGGTTGGTTACAGGCACTTCTGCCGTCGGGATCAATGCCAGGCCTTGCCCCTCTTCGGTAGCCGGCTGGGTATGAAACAAATCTGCACCAAACTTAGGTAACTGCCCAGTGCCATAGAGACTGGTATGATTAACCAGATACGGCACATACAACTCTGTATAGCCGTGCTCAGAACTGTGTAAATCCAGCATAAACTGCGCCAGGGCGCGATGCAGGCGCGCCATCTGCCCTTTCATTACAATAAAACGGGTACCCGATAACTTTACCCCGGCGGCAAAATCCAGGCCTTCGGCAAATGCCTCACCCAGTTCAACGTGATCTTTTACGTTAAAATCAAACTGGCGGGGCTCACCATGTTGTCGAATCAGCTGATTTTCTGTTTCGTCTTTGCCAACAGGTACCGAGGCATCCGGTAAATTAGGTATAGTTAACGACAGCTGCTCTACTTCAGCTAAAACTGCATCTAATTTAGCCTTGGCCGCATCAAGCTCTGCCCCTAAACCATCAACTTCCTGTAATAACGGGCCAATATCCTCGCCACGGGCTTTAGCCTGGCCAATACCTTTAGATTTGCTGTTACGCTGATTCTGCAGCTCCTGAGTTTGCACCTGCAACACCCGGCGTTGTTCTTCCAATGCACTGAATTTATCAGTATCGAGCTTAAAACCGCGACTGGCTAAGCGGGTCGCCGTATCATTTAATTCGGTACGTAAAAATTTTGGATCTAACATAATAGTAGTTACTTCTGTCGGCTGAAGCCAAAACTGGCAGACAAGGTTAAAATAATAGCCACGAATATTAACCAGCTACGCCTTAAATTGAAATGCCTTAGGGCGACTTAGTTCAAAGAAAGCCTATTTTTTATGGCGTTGCTGCGGGCTTTGCCTATCGAGTTGGCGTAAATAAGCGAGTTTATCTGCCAACTGTTTTTCCATACCGCGTTCCGTCGGCTGATATACGCGTTTATCATCCAGCTCTGGCGGTAAATAGCACTCACCTGCTGCATAAGCCCCTGGCTCATTATGCGCATAACGATACCCTTCCCCATGGCCCAACTGTTTTTGTAGTTTACTCGGTGCATTGCGCAAATGTAGCGGCACCGGATAATCCGGCAATGTTTCAGCCAGTTGTTTCATCTGATTAAACGCCTGGTATACCGCATTGCTTTTTGGTGCCAGTGCCAGATATACCGTCGCCTGAGCAATAGCCCGCTCTCCCTCTGCCGGACCAACCCGGCTAAACGTATCCCAGGCATTCAGCGCCAGGGTGAGTGCTCTGGGGTCGGCATTACCAATATCTTCGCTGGCAATCGCCAGTAAGCGCCGGGCAACATATAACGGATCGCCACCACCTGCTAAAATCCGGCAATACCAGTATAATGCGGCATCAGGATCGGAACCACGAACTGATTTATGAAAGGCGGAAATCAAGTCATAAAACATGTCGCCCTGATTATCAAAGCCCGGTAATTGCCGCGGAACAACTTGTTTAATTACTGCGGCATTAATTATCCGGCCCGGGCCAGTTTCATCACCCGCCAGGGTTAGATCGGCAGCTTGTTCCAGAATATTTAGCAGCTTACGGGCATCACCATTTGCTAGCTGCAACAATAACTGCTCTGCATCGCTTTCAATCGTAAGCTGCATCGCACCAAGGCCCAGCTTTTGGTCAGTCAGGGCCCGTTGCAACACTTGCTGCAAGTCAGTGTCATTTAGTGCTTTTAAGACACAAACACGGGCCCGGGATAAAATTGCATTATTAAGGGCAAAAGCAGGATTCTCAGTAGTGGCACCAATAAAAATGATGGTACCGTCTTCAATAAAGGGCAAAAAAGCATCTTGCTGGGCTTTATTAAAACGATGAACCTCATCGACAAACAGTAATGTACGCTGTTGATATTGTTGCTGGCGCTGCTGAGCATCACTAATCGCCTGGCGAATGTCTTTTACACCACTGGTTACGGCCGACAACTTCTGTAACGTTGCCTTCGCGTGACTGGCTATCAGTTCAGCCAGCGTCGTTTTACCAGTACCCGGCGGGCCCCATAAAATAAGCGAATAAACTTTGCCAGCCAGTATCGCCTGATAAAGTGGAGTACCCGGCCCTATCAGGTGCTGCTGACCAACGTACTCACTTAGCACTAATGGCCGCAGCCTGGCCGCAAGCGGTCTTATATCATCGCTGAAGTCGAGCGGTAGATTAGCCATGTAGCTTAACGCTGACGCTGATCGTCAATATCAACGCCATCCGGCACAATGAACGTAAACTGGCTATCAGCAATATCCGGGTTTAAGCTGGCATTTGTAAAACGAAATACACTCTGCTGCTGATTAATATCAATAACCGTCATTTCACTAATGCCATTCTTATCAAAGGCTAAGGTCAATTGTTGTACCGGATTATTGCTGTCTATCGGATGAATAATAAAGACATCCGGCCGGGCAATAACCTGGTATTGCTGCCACAGAACGGGATCTGTTGTGGTGAGCAGCGCAAAAGCAGTCTGGCCAACCTGAGCCCTTGCATCATAAATACTTACCTGTTCAAGCAGCTCATTATAAAACCACAGGGTCTCACCATCACTCATCAGTAACACAGGTTCAGGTTCTTCGCCTTCAAAGCGGAATTGAGCCACTTTTTTAAGCAGCAATCTACCTTGCCCCTGTTGCAACAGTTGTTGTTGTTCATCAAAAACCTGCTGCTGATACCGCGCAGAGAAACTGCTGATTTTAGCAAGCTCAACCAGTAGTTCAGCACTGCCATCCGGTGCGCTTAATCGCTGTTGCTGTGCCTGTTTTAAATGCGGAGCAAAATCAACAGTGGCAGATTGTTGAGCCAGACTGAGACTGCTGAACACTATTGCTACTACCGTTACTAACGCCAGTTTTTTCATTTAATACCCTTTAGGTTGTGCCGGCACCATTACTTCACGATTACCATTATGGCCTGGTCCACTGACCACGCCACTCATTTCCATTTGCTCAACAAGTCGTGCGGCCCGGTTATAGCCGATCCGGAATTTACGCTGAACACCGGAAACTGAAGCCCGGCGGCTCTCAATGACGTGCGCTACTGCCTGATCGTACAACGGATCAGCTTCGCCATCATCGCCTTCCATCGTTTCCCCGGGTAACAGACTTTCTTCGCTGGTTTCACCACTTAAAATTTCAGAAATATAATTTGGTTTGCCACGTTTTTTCCAGTCAGCAACCACCGCATGAACTTCATGATCGTCAACGAAAGCGCCATGCACCCGATTAGGTACGCCGGAGCCCGGTGGCAAATACAACATATCACCCTGCCCTAATAAGCTCTCAGCACCTTGCTGATCTAAAATCGTTCTGGAATCAATTTTTGATGATACCTGAAACGCAATCCGGGTCGGAATGTTCGCTTTAATTAGCCCGGTAATAACATCAACCGATGGCCGCTGCGTCGCTAAAATTAAATGAATGCCTGCTGCCCTGGCTTTTTGGGCGATGCGGGCTATCAGTTCTTCCACTTTTTTACCAACAATCATCATCATGTCGGCAAATTCGTCAATTACAACAACTATTGCCGGCAATTTCTCCAGCAAGGGCACTTCGGTACGCATGTCATCAGAAGGTTTCCACAGTGGATCTTTTAATGGTTCTCCGGCGGCAATCGCTTCTTTCACCTTCAGGTTATAGCCTTTTAAATTCCGAACACCGAGGGCAGACATCAGTTTGTATCGCCGCTCCATTTCACCTACACACCAACGCAGACCATTGGCAGCGTCTTTCATATCGGTAACCACCTCCGTTAATAAGTGTGGTATTCCTTCATAAATAGACAACTCAAGCATTTTCGGGTCTATCATCAAAAAGCGTACGTCATCCGGTGTCGATTTGTACAACAGACTACATATCATTACATTAACGCCAACTGACTTACCTGAACCGGTAGTACCGGCAACCAGTAAATGTGGCATTTTAGCTAAGTCAGCCACGACAGATTTACCGGCAATATCTTTGCCTAACACCATGGTCAGAGCAGACTTAGATTCAGTAAACACTTCATCGCCAATAACTTCGGATAGGCGCACTATCTCTCTATGTTGGTTGGGTAATTCTAAACCAATAAACGATTTGCCAGGAATTACCTCAACTACCCGTACGCTGATTGCGGATAAAGACCGCGCTAAATCTTTCGCCAGACCGGTAATTTTACTCACCTTAACCCCGGGGGCTAAATCCAGTTCAAAGCGGGTTACTACCGGCCCCGGATGTACACCCACTACCCGCGCTTCGACGTTAAAATCGAGCAACTTGGCTTCAACTAGCCTGGAAACGCGCTCAAGGTCGGCTGGGTCTATTGGATTCTGTGCCTTGTCAGGGCGATCAAGTAACGCCAATGAAGGAAGTTCTTCCATGGTGTGCTGAACTTCTTCACTGTCATCAGCATCCTCTTCCTCTTCCGGATACTGCATTAACGGGTCCAACGATTCCTGAGGTTCCAGCTGAGCCAATGTTTTAGAAATATGCTCGGCATTCATTGGCTCATCAACCGCACTAAAGGACAACTGCTCATCTGCCAGTTGGTCCAGACTGTAATAGGATTTTGCTTCTGTTTTAGGGTTCAACGGCTTAACAGGTAAAGGCCCGGTCACTTTTGACTCGCCAAAAAGCGCCGCTTCAGATCGCTCAATTGCAGATTTATGCTGAGCATGATTAAGTTGCAACGGCGCGGGTTCAACAACGTCAGCATCATCAGTATCCGGTGGTGCACTACCAAAACGCTCACTAAGCCAACCCGGCAACAACGCCAGCCATTGGCCCGCCTTAAAACAAGCCATCCCAAGATAATCCGCAACGGTTAACCAGGAGATCCCGGTCATCAATGTCAGACCAGTAGTGAAACCAGCCAGCAGCAACAAACTGGTCCCGATAAAATTGAAATAGGGCAATAGGATACTGGTGGTGACGTCGCCGACTGCGCCACCGGAAGAAAAATAATAAATATCATCGAAATTCATGCTACTGATTGCTGTGGCACACACCAGGGTTAATACAATACCGATCAACCTCAGCCCGAGAATAAGATAATCAAGGGCAAAAACATCGTGATAACGTTTAAATAGCAAGTAGCCGAATGCCGCGATTAAAAATGGCATCAGATAAGACACCCAGCCAAAACAAAATAGCAATATATCCGCGACCCGGGCGCCAATCAGTCCGGCGAAATTATTTACATTGGTTTGATAACCAGTTTGCGACCAGCTTGGATCGGCAGGATCGAACGAAAACAATGCCAGTAGTAAAAATAACGCCAGTGCCCAGAACAGGATCAATCCCACTTCGAGCAGACGTTGCACGCCATTTAAAGGAAATAATTGTTTGCTTTGCAAATGATGGGCCTCATTATTTTTATACTCTCTGCGCAGACCTTACTACCATACCAGAGCCTGCGAAAAAGTGCATCAGCATCATTACGTGGCACCCTGCTCTGGCAGGCTTATTTCCATGCTAATGTGCCTGATTATCAAGCGTAATGTCACCGAGATTAACCCCCGCTTTACCGACCAGTTATCGATAGCGGCTAAAGGCAGATAACCCTCTGCTTATCGGGAAATACTCATTGCTACAAAACTGCTTTGTTTAACTTCCTCCATTACCACATAAGTACGGCTTTCCCGCACGCTGGGTAATCTTAACAACGTTTCGCCCAACAGTTCACGGTAGGCTGCCATATCCGCTACCCGGGTTTTTAACAAAAAATCGAAGCTACCCGAAACCAGATGGCACTCTTGTATTTCTACCAGTTTTTGCACCGCCTTACTAAACTCATCAAAATCTTCAGGCGAGGTTTTACTTAAGGTTATCTCTACAAACACCAGTAAAGCGGCACCTACTTTATGTGGGTCAACCTGCGCCGTATAACCGATAATATAACCTTCGGCCTCGAGTTTACGTACCCGCTCCAGGCAAGGCGTTGGACTTAAGCCCACCCTTCTGGCCAATTCGACGTTTGCCAGGCGACCATCGTGTTGTAATTCAGTGAGAATTTTACGATCAATACGGTCTAACTTCTTGATGCTCTTACTTAAAGAGTACATTGCAGTGAAAACCATCTATTAAAAAAAACTAAGCAGGATTTTGCACTACACAGGCGCATTAAAACAAGCATTAATTCTGATTTATACCCTGTATACTGCGCACAAATTTTACCTACAACCTACAGGGCGGAATATTATGATTATCGGCATACCAAAAGAAATAAAAAATCACGAGTACCGTGTCGGTATGACACCAGCCAGCGTGCGTGAGCTGATTGGCCACGGCCACAGTGTTTATGTCGAACATAACGCTGGGATTGGCATAGGATTTACCGATGAAGATTACACCGATACCGGTGCTGTCGTGTTAGCGACTGCGGCAGAAGTCTTCGCAAAAACTGAAATGATTGTTAAGGTTAAAGAGCCACAAGCTGCTGAACGCGCTATGTTGCGTGAAGGCCAGATCCTGTTTACTTATTTACACCTGGCTCCTGATTTACCGCAAACTGAAGACTTAATAAAATCAAAAGCGGTGTGTATCGCTTATGAAACAGTAACAGACAGTAAAGGTGGATTGCCGCTATTGGCGCCTATGTCAGAAGTTGCTGGGCGGATGTCAATTCAGGCTGGCGCCAGGGCGCTGGAAAAATCTTGTGGTGGTCGTGGCGTATTGTTAGGTGGTGTTCCAGGTGTTGCTCCAGCCAAAGTTGTTGTTATCGGTGGTGGCATGGTGGGTACCAATGCTGCTCAAATGGCGGTAGGTCTGGGATCTGATGTATCGGTACTGGATCGCAACGTCGATGTACTTCGTCGTATTAATGCTCAGTTTAACGGTGCTGTAAAAGCTATTTATTCAACAGCCGCCGCCCTGGAGCAGGAAGTGCTGGCTGCCGATCTGGTAATTGGTGGCGTACTCGTGCCAGGTGCCGCTGCACCTAAGCTAATTACGGCAGAGCATATCAAACGAATGAAGCCTGGCTCGGCCATCGTTGATGTAGCCATCGACCAGGGTGGTTGTGTGGAAACTTCAAGAGCGACCACTCATGCGGATCCAACCTACATTGTTGATGATGTTGTGCACTATTGTGTGGCAAACATGCCAGGAGCAGTGCCACGCACCTCAACATTTGCATTAAACAATGCAACCCTGCCTTTTATTATTCGTCTGGCGAACAAAGGTTACAAGCAGGCACTCACTGACGACAAACATTTGCTGGCAGGCTTAAACGTGTACCACGGTAAAGTGACTAACCAAAGCGTTGCCGAAGCACTTGGCTTTGCGTACACAGCACCTGAACAGGCAATTGCCAATAAATAATTTGTCATAACGGCATTTTATGTAAATAAAACCGGCTTAATGCCGGTTTTATTATTTTATCTGTAATTAATTTCATTATTTTAATAATAAAGCTATACATTCAGCTCAGAACTGTTAAAGTACTCCCCGGCCTGTAAAGCAGACCTATGTAACAACATGTTTTTGAAAACTTCGCTACACAGCTTCATAGTAAGTCATGTCCCTGAAGATTCACGCACGTTTGCCCGCATAAGTAAATTTAACAGTCAGGCTAACAGCGCATTAAGCGTAATTTAGTATCATTAAAATTTTTAGGAGTCATTCATGGCTAAAGTAACTGGTGTAGTAAAGTGGTTCAACGCAGATAAAGGTTTCGGTTTCATTACTCAGGATAACGGCGGCGCTGACGCGTTCGTTCACTTCCGTGCAATCATGACTGAAGGTTACAAAACTTTAGACGAAGGTCAGCGCGTAACGTTCGAAATCGAACAAGGCCAGAAAGGCCCACAAGCTGCCAACGTAACTGTGCTTTAATAGCACCGTTCGTTCAGTTTAAAAAAACCGGCTTTAAGCCGGTTTTTTTTTATTCTCTATTTAAATTGGTTGTTTAAAAAAACTATACAATCTTTAAAGACCTGATAATATATTAACCGGCCTGTAGAGCAGACCTATGTAACAACATGTTTTTGAACACTTCGCTACACAGCTTCATAGTAAGTCATGTCCCTGAAGATTCACGCACGTTTGGCCGCATAAGTAGAGTAACAGTCAGGCTATCAACCCATTATGCAAAACGTTCAAATATTAATTTAGGAGTCATTCATGGCTAAAGTAACTGGTGTAGTAAAGTGGTTCAACGCAGATAAAGGTTTCGGTTTCATTACTCAGGATAACGGCGGTGCTGACGCGTTCGTTCACTTCCGTGCAATTATGACGGAAGGTTACAAAACCTTAAACGAAGGCCAACGCGTCGCGTTCGAAATCGAACAAGGCCAGAAAGGCCCACAAGCTGCTAACGTGACTCTGCTGTAATAGCAAGCAAGGTTTAGTTTAAAAAAGCGGCCGTTTTAACGGCCGCTTTTTTATTGGCGCAAATTTAAAAATACGTATTTAGAATATCGTTCTAACTGTAATTGTGAAAAAAAACGCCGCTAAAGGCGACGTTTTAATCTGATTTACTGTCTTACTTATTCTTTCGCTACCGGCAGCGTCGGATATTTAATCCCTGCCATATCATTCATTACCCGTATTACCTGAGTACTGTATCCAAACTCGTTGTCGTACCAGACATAAAGTACGCAGCGATCGCCATCGACAATCGTCGCTTGTGAGTCCACAACCCCAGCGTAACGTGAGCCGACTAAGTCTGACGAGACAATCTCGGTAGAGCTGGTGTAATCAATTTGATCCTGCAACTCGGAAAATAATGACGTGCGCTGCAAAAAGGCATTCATCTCTTCACGGCTGGTCTCTTTGTTCAGGTTTAACGACAGAATTGCCATCGACACATTCGGAGTCGGCACACGAATGGCGTTACCCGTTAATTTACCTTTAAGTTCAGGCAAGGCCTTCGCAACAGCGCTGGCTGCTCCGGTTGAAGTTATGACCATGTTCAGTGGTGCAGCCCTGCCCCGGCGCTCCGCTTTATGAAAGTTATCGATTAGATTCTGATCATTGGTATAGGAATGCACCGTCTCAACGTGGCCATTACGGATACCAAACTCATCATTAAGCGCCTTGAGTACCGGAGTAATAGCGTTGGTTGTACAGCTGGCAGCAGATACGAACTTGTGTTCGGGCATAATCATATGCTGATTAACACCATACACGATATTGGGCACGTCGCCTTTAGCAGGTGCTGTTAACAGCACCCTGGCAGTCCCTTTGCTTTGGAAATGGATAGCCAACTCTTTGTCATCTTTCCAGATCCCGGTGTTATCAACCACCAGCGCATTGTCGATACCATAAGCGGTATAATCAACTAGTTCAGGAGAACTGGCGTAGATAACCTTGATAAAGGTGCCGTTGGCTTTTATACCCTGGTTTTCCTCGTCAACGGTAATGCTGCCGTTAAAAGGGCCATGAATGGAATCCCGACGCAGCAAACTGGCGCGCTTTTCCAAATCCCCTTGTTTACCACCACGCACAACGATAGCTTTCAGGCGCAGTTTGCTGCTTGGCCCTGAACGCTCGAGCATTAAACGAGCCAGTAAGCGTCCAATCCGACCAAACCCGTATAAAACGACATCAGTTGGTTTAACTTTATCTTCGTGATCAAGAATATCACTGAGCTCGCGCGCCAGATATTGCTCGAGATCTAAACCCGCTCCCGAGTTTTTGAACAAAAAGCCATAAGCCAGTTTGCCAATATCAACCCGGCCAGGGGCAAGATTCATTTTGCTGATGGCTTCCAACACCGGAAAACATTCGCGTAGCCGCAATTTTTCGCCTTCAAACCGCTCTACTGTTTTATGCGCTTTAATAATGTCTATAGTGGTAGCATTTACCAGAGGGCGGCCATAGACCACCACTTCTATTCCTTTGTTGCGGTATAGCCGGCCAATAATGGGCTGCATATTTTCGGCATATTCCTGGCGTTCCTGCCAGCTTTTCTGGTACTGCTCTGCGTGTGATAGGGTCATGTGTCGGCCTTTTACTTCAATAAAATGAATTAATCGGAGCCTCGTGCTGCTTTGTAGGGTACAGCTTGTTTACGAAAGGCGGCACATTGTAATAGATATTGAAACCTTACCACAACCACAACAGGTTATTTTCAGGTTTTTGTCACATGCTGAAAACTCAAGCTCACGGAGTTAACACAAAATCGTTGACCAGTCGGAGCCGGGCCATCATCGAATACATGCCCCAGGTGGGCATCGCAATTACTACACAAAATTTCTGTCCGCTGCATGCCATGGCTGGTATCACTGTGATACTTAACCCTGCCCTCCAGCGCCTGAGAAAAACTGGGCCAACCACATCCTGCATCAAATTTCGTGTCTGACGCAAATAGCACTGCACCGCAACAGATGCAATGATAGGTACCATCTGCGGTATGATGAAGTAACTTGCCGGTAAACGGGTATTCAGTACCTTTTAAGCGGGTGACCCGATATTGTTCGTCAGTTAAACGTTGTTGCCATTGCTGCTCAGTTAACTTCATAATACCTTCCCGTTGAAGACGACGCGTTTGCAATAATACTATTACTAATCAATAACAGCTTAGCGTTATTTTGCCATTTTACCGTTGATATATAAAAAACGCCGTTAAACATAAAAGCTGCCACTTCCTATTTCCAATCATTATACTTGGCTGACAGTGACAACATCGTAAAGGAGAAGAGTATGCAACAGGCCCTCGCATGGTTCACCGTTTTACTAATGATAATCGGTGCGTCAGCAGTTAGTGCTGAGCAGTTGAGCGGGAAATGGCGCGGACAACTGCAGATGGCGCCGCAGGCAGCACTGACGATTGGCATTAATATCAGCAATATGCCTGATGGATATTCCCTTACCCTGGACAGCCCCAATCAGGGAATGTTTGATTATCGTCCCAGCCAGTTTAGCGTCGACGGTCAAAGTGTCCAGTTTCAGGACGATAAGCTAAATGCCAGTTTTAGTGGTACCCTGGTAAAAGGTCAGCTGCAGGGCAAGTTTACTCAGGGTAAAGCCCGTGAGCTGTACTTAACAAAACTTAATGAGCAGCAGCTCAAATTGCTGGCAAATGAAGGCAGTTGGTATGGCGATCTTATTATCAATAACAGTGCCCGCCTGCCACTGGTGTTAAACATAGCGGTATCAGGTGAAGGCTATCATGTCACGCTCGACAGTCCGAAACAGCAGAGCTTTGGTATTCCGGTTGATTCATTCAGTATCACTGCAGAAAAGCTGGATTTCAGCTCTGCTATTATAAATGCCAGCTATAGCGCGACCTGGATGGATAACGGCTGGCAAGGGACTTTTGTGCAGGGTGCGGCTATGCCGTTGGTTTTAAAAAAAAAGCCGGGCTGAGTCAACCATTGCAGCCGACGTTAGCCGATATTGAGCAATGGTTAAAAGCTGAATTCAGCAGTGCAGGCGTAGCAGTTGCCACCATCAGCGATAACCAAACCCGCTTTTATCTGCATGGTTTTGCAGACCATCAGCAAAACCTTGCCGTCAGCAATAAAACGTTGTTTGAAATTGGTTCTGTCACCAAACCCTTAGTTGGCTTGCTGACTGCGTTGGCTGTCACCAAGCAGCAATTGTCGCTTAGCGATACCGTGGCGTCGCTGTTGCAGGCGCCCGAATACCAGCAACATCAATATAGCCTGGCTCACTTACTGACACATACCAGCGGTCTGCCGCGCTTACCTGCAAACCTGACATTAACTGACGTAACCGACCCTTATGCAAATTATACCCGTGCGGATTTAATGTCAGCATTGCAACAGGTACAGCCCGGTGAACAGCAGTTTGAATATTCTAATTTTGGTTTTGGCTTACTGGCAGAATTAGTGAGCCGGCAGCAAGACAGTACTTTTGCTGAGATTATGCAACAGCAAATATTTGCTCCAATCGGTATGTCAGACAGTAAAGTTGCCCTGACCAATAGCCGCTATCCCAACCGCGCTCAGGGCTATCAGATTTATGAAACGCCAGTAGCTAATTGGCATTTTCAGGCATTGGCAGGCGCAGGGGCGGTGCTTTCAACAATTGATGATATGGCGCTACTGCTACAGTATTACCTGCAAGCTACTGCAACAGAGTCTGACGGGACAAGTAAAAAGCAACAGCTTCGTGTCGCTATGCAATTATCGATTAAACCTCTGACGTCTGATCCTGATATTGGATTTGGTTGGATGCTGCAACGCCATGGGCTTGTTTGGCATAACGGTCAGACCGGTGGTTTTAATTCTTTTGTTGGGTTTGCACCAGCTGAACAAGTGGGGATTGTTATTCTGAGCAATTCAACTAATCCGGTAACGCCGGGCGGTATGGCCCTGTTACAACAGTTACGCCAGCGAGCTGGCAGCACAATCAACGCTGACGCTCAACCATGAAGTTAGAACCAGACAACGAGACACAGCATCGTCATGCTTATCTTATCTGTCAGCTGCTCGGCTGGTTCATATTATATGCGGCAATTGGCTTTAGCGCCTGGCTTCGGCCTATCTTTACGCCGGTTGAATGGCTTTATGCACTGGTACTGGTAGGCAGCAGTGCTATTGGCTCTCACTTCATCCGCAGTGGCTATAAAAAACACATGCGCAGACGGATAATCTGGCAACAGGTGATATATCTGGGGATCTGCAGTTTGTTTTTTGCTGCGATTGCAGGGACAATATTACTGAGCATGGTGTTTATGCTGGCCCATTTCGGGGTGACCAATCCAATCCCCTCATCTCAACAACTTCTTGTTGCTAAATTGGTTTTTACCGGCAATTTTTTCAATATGCTGCTGGCATTACTGTTCTGGTCAGTACTCTATTTCAGTATCAGTAAAGTACGTCAGCTACGCCAAACCAGCAAGCTACTGAAATCCAGCCAGCTTGATGCCTTGAAAAACCAGTTAAACCCCCATTTTTTATTTAATGCTATTAATAATATCAGGGCGCTAATCCTGGAAGACCCCGGGGGAGCCAGAGAAATGCTGGCCCGGCTTGCTGACATGCTGCGTTACAGCCTGAGTAAAGACGATAAAAGCAAAGTCACCCTGAGCGCCGAGCTGGCTATTGTTAATGAATATATCGCACTATGCTCTATTCAGTTCGAAGAGCGTTTGCGTTTTTCTGTTAACGCACCAGTTCGCTGCCAGCAAGCACTGGTGCCTAAACTGCTATTACAATTGTGTGTTGAAAATGCCATTAAACATGGTATCAGTACCGAAGTTGCCGGTGGCAGTATCGACGTAACGGTGTCTTGCAGCGATACGATGCTGCATATCATCATCAGCAATGATGGTAAGCTCGATCTCAACGTTAAAAGGCCGGGGGTAGGCTTACAAAACATCAGGCAACGACTGACGTTGCTCTATCCCGATTGCCGGGATACAGGCTTAGCGCTGCAAAGCGAACATAATAAAGTAAAAACTCACATTCGTTTGCCACTGGAGTTCTAATATGAAGGTAGTTGTTGTCGATGACAGCCGGCTGGCCAGGCTGGAATTAACCGAACAATTAAGCCATATCAGCGGTGCCAGCCTGGTTGCCGAGGCAGCCAATATCAGCCAGGCAAAGCAACAAATAGAGACATTAAAACCAGACGTTGTATTGCTGGACATTAATATGCCAGGCGGCGACGGCTTTACACTGCAGGAACAACTGGATTACCTGCCACAGGTTATTTTTGTTACCGCCTATGACCATTACGCTGTTAAGTCGTTTGAATTTAACGCATTGGATTACTTGCTCAAACCCGTTACTTTGCCGCGCTTGCAAGCTGCATTTGATAAGTTACAACCGGTTAGTCAAAATGAGCAAAAATTAGCGTTACATCAGCAATTTTTCATCAAAGATGGGGATCATTGTTTTTTTGTAAAACTTGCTGAGGTCATTTGTTTTGAGGCTATGGGTAATTACACCCGGGTCCATCTGGCACAAGCGTCCCCTGCTACCTACCGGAGTATAGGTGCGATCGCACAACGCCTACCTGCTGACTGTTTTTTTTCGGGCAAACAGAAGCTGGATTATAAACACCCATTATATTAATGAGATAGCACCATCAGTCAGTGGCGGTTTTGATGTTCAGTTACAACACAATAAACAGGTAGAAATATCCCGCCGTCAGGCCAGTGCTTTTCGTCAGCATTGGAGTTTATAGCTTTCACCTGCTACCAATTGTATTGTCTAAACACTAATATTTAAAATGGAATAGTTATTGCAGAGATTTTTATCCTAATAATATGATGATTAACCAGATAGCGGTTTAATCAGATACAGTAGATCCCAGCCTGGAAATGAAAATTTGACTGTGATCCCCGGTGATAGAAATGCTGATGAGTACAAAATTAGTTACACTCGACTTAAGCTACAGCTGCGAAATGCACAAAGTTTTTCAGCAACATCGCCATTATATTGCCCCGTATCAGGGTGAGTCAGCAGAGCATTTTGGCAGACGATTGCTAGCTTATCTTACCCTTTATGAGCAAAGTCCAGTTTGGAATAACACGTCTCATACCGAAAAACTGCCTGACTTATACCTAAAAGATGATTGCCAACACTACACCCTATGGGCTGCGGTTGAACCGTTAACTGGCAAAGGTATGCGTCGGGCTTTGCATCAGGCAGATAGGGTCATTTTATTTTTATCAGAACAGCAAACCGATAAAATCCGACACTACCCGGGTGACGCTAACGTGGGCTACTATCAATTCAGCGACACTGAATTAGCAGCGCTAACTCAGCTGCTTCGACCACATATGCAACTTAGTGTCTGGCGGGAGCTGGATACCCTGAATCTTACTGACGGTTGTCAGCTGGTCAATATTCGTTTACAGAATAGGTATGGCGCATCTTTGATGGCTTTGGCCGGCGATAAATCTGAGCAACGCGTTTGTTAAGCTCTCAAAACACGATACTCTTCCACCATCAGAAAGTTTTGAAGTGACGATCAGTCAGAAGTTTAGTAAATCGCGACGAATAGCTTGCATGAGTTGCTCACTGCTTTGTTGTAACTGACTACCAACTTGCTGTAACTTCTCGGCCATAAATTTAACCGCCTCATAATCTTTACTCAGGGTTATAGCAACCAATTGATTCATCTGCTCGCCAGATACTACAAGCAAATTCTGATACAGTTGCTGAATATCGAGCAAGATCTCAACCACATCGTCAGCAGCACTAAGCTTCAGTTCGGCGGTTTGTTTATCAAGAATGTGTAATTCAGTTGAAGTGGCAGTAGCAACCTTTTGAATTTCTCCGGAGAACCATAAGGTCGCCAAAGACGCTGCAGCTGTGTCTTCTGCTGCTTCAGCGGCCTGATATCGGTTATTAAATTCGGTAAAAAGTGGCAGGAACACCTTTTGATAATCATTCTGATGTCTGAGACGAAATGCCTCAAGCTCATGGCAATAGTCTTCATACTGACAGATTTTAAGTTCGTAAACTTTACGACGGCGCTCAAGTTCGAGGTTTAACGAATGCTCAAGCCTTTGATAACGATTACGCGCTGCCTGTTTACCAAAACAAAATAAGGCAAACCATAACAGGTTTGTAACGATATATAGCCAGATATAATACTCAGGTAGGGTATGAGCTGGCAACTTTGCCAGCAACGTTGTGATGGTATCCATTCCTTTCCCATTCCAGACCGCGCAAACGACTAGCTGCAACAACGGTTCAAAATCAAAATCAGAACATCACCGTACGTCGCCGGTAATGAACTAACACTGAATTAGCAGTGTTTGGATTAATTTTGAAAAAGTTGTTCAATACTTCGCTGATAGCGTGTTGATTGCGGGTCAGTTTTTTGTAAATCGGCAATCAACTGTTTAATCTGGTTATCGTTGTCGGCAAGTAAATAGCTGTAGCCACCACTGGCAGAGGTAAGAATACCCATATTGAGTTGCACAGCACCATTGTCAGAGCGGATAAAAACCAGATTATTACGAATTTTGAATCGCTGTGCACTGTACTGAAAAAACTGCAATGCATACTCCAACTGTTGAAATGAAGTGGGATAGCTACTGCGTTTGACAGGATAATCACTCATCGAGTTGCTCAACGATGCCTGATCAGCGTATACGCTATCAGGTTTGGTTCCGGTAAACTGAAAATACAGCCGGCAAAAACCGGGTTTTCTTTGTTCAATAACTTGCCAGCAGGCCGAATTCCGATCTGAATTAAACTGCACTGTTACCGCAGTAACCTGAAACGACAGCGACAACACGCCAACGACTAACCACACATATGGCTTTAAAAAAATACTCACACTGCGTCCTCCATTACACTCTCTACTGCTCGTACCTCTTACTAACGAAATACGCATATTAAGTTATAGATGGATTAGCGACACTATGCAATTGATAATTTTGCTTTAGCTAATTTAGTCAGGCGTTTCGATTGTTTATAGGAATTACTTAAAATAGTAGAAGTGACCGGTTATCGGATAGGAAAACAACATATCTTCCAGTTTTGGTCCGGCGCCAATGTTATGCACGATCATCAGCCGCTCAGTGCCTGGTACTCGCTTATCACTAACAATTCCGATATGCGGCAAATTGCCCGGCAACATCCAGCTGACAATAGCGCCGGGCTTATAATCTGCAGCCTGCTGAGTTACAGCCAGCTCAGTGCCATGGCGGCGGAAAAACACCTGTAAATTGGGAACCCGCCGGTGGTCGATATTGCTATCAGGTCGACTCAGCCCCCAGATCCGCTTTGACGGATAACTGCTGAAATTACTGCGCATATCTTCGTGTACCAACTGTTGCAAGTCGACACCCAGGCTGCGATAGCTTCGAATAACCACATCAGTGCACACGCCAATATCTGCCGGTACATCACCGCCCGGATAGCCAATACGCCGATATGCACCATCATAACGCACCTGCATATGGGTACGCTGCATGGCTGCCTCTGCCAATTGTTGCTTAAAACCAACAGGCGATGCAAAGCTTGAACAACACATTAAACTCAGTATTACCAGCATCCGATTCGAACATTTTGTCAGCATTTATTTTCCTTGCGAAGAACTGCTGTATGGTAAAAAGCTTTTTACTATAGGTTGCTACAGCGGTTTTTTTGGATAAAAATCTCTGCACTCTGCCCCAAAAGCAGCATCAGCAAACGCAACCCCTGAACAACAATCCAAGCCATCGCGCCCCACATAAGTGCCCTTACGACACACACCAGGCAGCAATTTTTTCCACTTAAGTCCGCGGCTATTCGGACCGCCGTTAGATTCATATTCATAAGCACAATGATGCTGTCTTTTCTCTGCATCTTGCTTATCGCTGTTGTAAGCCGTCTGGCCAATCTGCAAACATTGCTCGTACTTCGGATTATCACGCGCTTGCGCTTGCTCTGCCTTGGCAATTAATTCAATACATAACGTGTTGTCAGGCTCTTTAATACAATTCACTCTTCCATCAAGCTTGCGCTCAATTTTTTGCAGTGCCTGACATTTGGACTTCAGCGCACTAGGTAGATCATCTTTTGCGCACCATTGCTGATAAAAAGCGGGCGTCAAATCAAACGTATTCTTACCTGGACCAGAGCCTCTGTATTGGGTGACTAAACATTCTGTGGCGTTATCATCAAAACAAATTTTACAGAACGAGTTAATTTTACAAGCAACTGGGTTACTAACACTGGAATCCGGATCATGTACAAACTTGGTACCGTTTAAACTTTTGTGTACCACTACATGTGCATCACAATTTGCCGGACAGGACCGGCCGTCATCGTAGATAGTAAGTTTTGGTGCCGCTATTAGGCTCAAAGGCGTGCTAATTAGCAAAACAAATAGCAATACTTTACTGACCATATAAAACACTCCACAGGTTATAGAAAAAATGCCCCCACTGGGCTACTCTCCATAACGTGGGTGCGCTTCGGTTAGCACAATCAAGCCTGCTCCACTAATTTGAGAAATCAGTTGAGAGCATGCAGGTTAAATATTGCACAGCGCAGCAAAACAAACAACTTACTCATTAAGTAAGTCGTATGCCTATGATTTACTTAAACCAAACATGGCCCGACATTGGTCGGCAAAGGCAGTGAATTTCTCTTTCATCGTCGTTTTCAGTTTCACATCCAGTGAGCCCAGAATAGAGTACCCTTCCACCACAATTTGTGGCGCCTGGCGATCGCCTATGCAAGGCGCTCTGTTATCGGTACTGCCAATAATATTAAACATATTCGATACCACATTAACCTGCTCCGGAACCAGAATGGTTAAACTGCCAATCCAGTTATTTACCCGGATAACAATGTTTTGATGCTGAAAAATCGCTTCAGAAAAATCCAGTTCTACTGAGCCAAGGATACTAACAATACGAATTTCAGCTGGCACCAACCATTGGCCACTATGCTGATTTGATGACAGGACACAAATAATATTTTCGTTACGGGTGTCATTGCCAGCCTGGTAGCGCGGCGTAAAACTACGCTCACGTTGCTGCTGATACAGGTTATCTGGCTGCAATGATAAGTCTGCCACCACATCTATCAGTTCCTGAATGCTGGTTGCGTCAGAGGCAACGTCGAGCCGCCGTTCAAACGCTTCGGCTGATATCACACCATGGCTGTAATTCATAATCAGCTGATCAATAGCCTCCTGCCGCACCTGATCAAAGGGCCTGTCTTCAATTTTCACACCAGTGGTATCAATCGCCATCAACAAATTCCTTTTTTGCTAATTTTATTGCTGAAACGTTAGCATAGTTTACGGTCACTGATGTCAGTTTTTGGTATCAAAATGTAAATAGAATATATTCAAGCGGGACGCAGTTGGCGCCAGGTCTGCACTGTGCCAGTAGCATAGAGTAAGCCAATCACCAGACAAATAGCCGAGCTAACCAACCAGAAGCTCAGGCTGTTGTCGGGAAATAGCGGCATAATGGCAATGAACGCCAGGCCACGTAGCAAAAAAATGGCAGAAATAACACAAAGCACGGTACGCAGCAGCGGTAAACGGCGGATAACCCCAGCCCCGGATAAGGCAAATAGCGCCCAGATCAGCAGCACAGTTACCATAACAGAAGTAACGATTGTCGGGTGGGGATTGCCCTGCTCTGCCAGCAGCGCCATCTGCTCGCCAGCACCAAAAAAGCGGTACCAGTCGCCGCCAAAGACAATACATCCCAGGTGTGCCAAAGCAGCGATAATGCAGCAAAGTGCCGCAGCAACAAGATAACGATTTGTGGGCAAAATATGCTCCTTGTTTTTATATTCTATTAAAAACCGTAGCGCTGGATTTTCGACACAATGACAATGACAATGACAATGAATGATGCTAGTGGATCTGCGGCATAAAGTGAACAATTTGTTTCGAAATACCAGTGCAAACTGCTACTATTTTGCCACCTCCCCAACAGGATAAATACCGTGCCCGACTGGACTTATCATCTGAACAATCTGGCCAACCAGCTATGGCGGCTAAGTCCGGCTTGCCGGATACCGGCCGATCCTGTACAGGTAAAACTGGTAGCGCATCGTGGCGCCTATATTGCGGGTAACAACAGCCCGGCGCCGGAGAATACCCTGGCTGCGTTTGACCGTTGCCTGAAGCACAATATCTGGGGTATCGAGCTTGATGTCAGACTGACAAAAGACGGTGAGCCGGTGGTGCATCATGATCAGGCGTGCGGCCGCTTGTATCAAAGGCCCGATATTAACATTGCCAGCACGTCCTTTGCTAACCTGCGGCGCCAGCTGCCGCAAATACCGCACCTGCAAGAGGTAATTGAACGATATGGTAAGCACTTGCACCTGATGATAGAGCTAAAAGCATCCTGGCGTGAGAATAAGCCATTGCAGCCTCAGCTAACCAGATTATTAGACACGCTTGAGCCTGGCGAGCATTATCACCTGCTAAGCCTTGAGCCTGATCATCTGGAAGGGTTTCGGCAATTACCGCCAGCCACCCTGGTTGATGTGGCGTTAACCAATACCAAAGATATCATTCGTCAGAACATAAGCTTGGGACATGGCGCAGTAGCCGGCTCTTTTGCCTTGCTTAATCAGGCTTATATTAATCAGCTAAAAGCGGCAGGCAAACATATTGGTACCGGCCAGGTTAACCATCCCGACATTGTAAATCGCGAAGCATATCGCGGTATTGACTGGGTATTCAGCGATCAGCCGCTGCGTCTAATAACAAATAGTTAAGGCTTCCAGTAACTGTATTGTGAAGTCGGATAAAGTACTTTGTCAGATTCCCCTCTTTATTGTTTATTTGACACTTTTCATAGTTTCAATATGATGGATAGCACATTAAACTAAGGGTTGAAAAATGCCAGTTATCAGTCGCTTCTACGGAATTCTGATTGCCATGTATTTTAACGATCATAATCCGCCACACTTTCACGCCAAATATTCAGGCTATGAAGCGCTATTTGCTTAAACTACATCGCACCACTGGATTAAGTTATGTTACATATTAAATCGGCCAAATATGTGTCGGACTACATAATTTGGGTTGCTTTCGATGACGGCACTTCAGGAGAGATTGATCTTGATGGTGTTTTGCGTGGCCCGGTATTTGAGCCACTGAAAAACCTTACTACTTTTAAAAAAATAAGCGTCGGTCCCGAGCTGGAAACAGTGATCTGGCCAAATGGTGCCGACCTGGCACCGGAGTTTTTAAAGGACTTGCTTAATAAACAAGCTCAGCCAGTGTTGTGAATGTTGAAAGCGCATAATGGCTAACGCATATTATTAGTTATCTTTGCGAGCTCTAAAGCTTTTAGCGTAGATTTGTGCACGGCTACAATACATAACACAGAACAAATTAAAAAGATAAAAGCAGCCAGTACCGACTTAATTGAAATTAATAATACCATACCAATTAAGCCAGTTAAGGCACCAATAGTAGTAAACGCCATCCAAAGCCCGTGTCCTGAATGTGTTTTGTCATATTGGTTGAATACCCATGCACTAAGGCTTGCTGGTAATCCAATAGAACTAAAAATCAACGCGGTAATTAAAAGCCCGCTTTCTGTCGATGTTGCTACCACGCCCAAGATAATTGCCATGTTAAAGGCAGCTAGGCTACCTGTAACTTTTCTGTAGTGTTCTTTCATGTGTAACGGCGCCTTTTCAAACGGAGCTCGATGTAAAGACCAATCGCAAATACTTTTGCGAGTCCCCAGTTAGCAATCTCTAATTATGGCGACTAACGCTTCGATTCTAAATAATTTTCAATTTCAATCATTAACGAATGTTTGTAGGTTTCAGTAGTTACATCTGATGTCACAAAAGCAGTGACTATATCCTTCCGCTCGAGATCTGAATATATCGCTTCTAATGGATGCCTGTCGGCGTTCCACAAGGGCGCATCAAATTCGTCAAATTGATCTGCAGTGATGTCATAAACCTTACCTTCAACTTCTAACCAGAAATGAATGGAACTATTTGAGTCTGTCCCTTTTACATAGTCAACTTTGACATCTGGAAACTTTTCTTTCAAATAATTACCTAGAAACAAAGAGCTCGCTTCACAACAATTTCTCGGAAATGTTGTAGAAAAAGGTAAGTCAATGTGGCATTTGGTTATTTCGAAAAATATTCTTATTTCTTTTGAAGTTTTAATCATAAATCACCAAATCGACGAATTTAAATAAGCTTGTTAATAATAAAAAAATTAAAACCCCACTTGAAGTAGAATATCAAGAAATGCTCTGAAGGTATGGTAGGGACCATATTGCTTTTGCTTGTTTCGCCATATACTTTTGACGAATTGATAAGTTATCCTGAGACCAAGTTTTAAAACCAATTTTCTTAGACAACTCGTATCTGCTTGTTTTATAACCCTCTAACTTGCTGAAAAAATCTCTATTACCTAAGAGTTTATTTTTGTCACTTTCCAAGATAGTAAAGTTGCCCAGTCTATATATAAAGTTTTCCTCTATATCTGTTGGAAATTCCGACTCCCATTCATTTGATGGATTCTCAGGCAGTATATGTTCCAATGTTCCGTTATCATATTCAAAATCAAAATTAACACCTGATAAGTGGTTTTCAATAGTGTATAAAACATATCTAGCAAGTTTAGCGGATCTTTTTGTTCTGATAGATTTACTCTCAAAGCTTCTTTCAAAATCCTCATCAGAAACATATACCGATTTAACTATATTAAAAACATCCCTCGCGGTGTTAGCCATGCCGCTGTTAATCGCTTTACAAGCATCATTATACTTAGACTCCAGAGAATTTGGATTAAGACCTGAAATAACCATATACCTAAATGATATAACAGAACAAATCCTTAGAACGCCAATCCACTCGTCTTCATCAAAATACAAATTCGCATTTATCAATAATGGATAACACTGTGTAACATTAAATAAGCTAAGTTCTCTAATATACTTTTTAACTTTATCATTACCATCCCAGAGAGTATGATTCGCATTGCCTAATGCAGAATATATCTCAGAGACCTCACTCATATCGTTCAAAACCTGAAATGCAGACTTAGGGTCTTTCACATTTCTTTTTATTGTTTTAAAAAGTTCCTTCTCTTGAATAACACCATTTTGCATCATCCAGTAATGGCGAAGAAACTTAGGAAAAGACGCATAAGTAACGTGATTAATTGTGACATCCCATATGTTTTTAATATGACTCTTATCAGATTCACTCACAATTGAAAAAAGGTAATTTTTTAGAAGGTCCGTAACTGAGAGCTCTAAGCCTCTGTCATTGAGTGTCTCAAATATTAAATATGCACTTAGATCATCGGTTGCTGTTATTTGAATAAAAAGCAGACTGTCCGAGATAAATTCGACAAACTCTATTAAAGAGCTAACATCTCCACTCTTAAAAACCTCTTCATAAACCAAAGACTTAAAATAATTGAAACATTTCCAGAGTAATTTATTGCTATTTACCTCAGATTTTATATTAATTGGGTTCCTAAAGTTTGTAAGATATGTTGAAAAGAAAGGATTATTAGATTCATTAAGTTCTATTTTATTTTCATAATTGAGAGATGTTAATGATTTTTTACCGACAAAATCATTAATTAGAAGTTCTATTCTTTTAGTGTTATCTTCAACATCAACGCCAGCTTCTACTAAGCCGTTAATTATGTCAACAACTGCCAACATAATAACTGTGAGAGTGGTCAGTCTTTGCTGGCCATCTATAATGTCATACTTCTTTTTGTCTCGAGAAACAAGAACAATTGAACCCATATAATGCTTTGACTTAGTTCTCCGATTAGTTTCAATGTCAAGCCAGAGATCACTCCAGTTTCTCTCATCCCAAGAGTAATCTCGCTGATACAAAGGAACAACAAACTTGTTATCACCCTTAATAATCCCTGCAAAGGTATCAGTTTCAGCATTTAAAAAATTCTCAGCTGACATTAAAAATCTCCATATAAATCAACAAACATTAGTGGTATTTGTTCATTAATCAAATTAGTTTAATGCTTTACCACATAAAGTAACTAGCATTAATAAATCGAATTATGACTGCATATCTCTATACCACTGATGCTAACGGAATTTATTTCTTTAGGGAACATTTTATTACCTTCAAATTACGAGAATTTGAGTCGTATAACAAAAAAACCACCCGCAGGTGGTTTTTTATTTATTAAGAACTCATTTTAAGTGCTACTTCAGCGTTACGCTTAACTGGCTGATGACCTTAAGGGCTTTATCGGTCGCGGCTTCAACCGTGTCGCTCAGAGCCAGTGCGACACCCATCCGCCGCTCGCCCTGCACTTGGGGCTTACCAAAAATACGCAGCTCTGTATCTGGTTCGCTTAGCGCCTCTGCCATCCCCCGGTACTGAATATCGGCACTGTGGCCGGGAACTAACAATACAGCAGATGCTGCCGGGCCATAGTGTTTAATATAGGGAATAGGCAAACCTAAAATGGCGCGGGCGTGCAATGCAAACTCGCTTAACTGCTGGGAAATCAGGGTAACCATGCCGGTATCATGTGGCCTTGGGGAAACTTCCGAGAAATATACGGTATCGCCTTTAATAAACAGCTCTACTCCAAATAAACCCCGGCCACCTAAGGCTTCGACCACGGCTTTGGCGTAGCGTTTAGCTTCAGCCAGCGCGCTGTCGCTCATCGCCTGGGGTTGCCAGCTTTCCCGGTAATCACCTTTTTCCTGGCGATGACCAATGGGCGCACAATACTGGATCCCACTCAGCGAATTGATGGTAAGCAAGGTAATTTCATAATCAAAGTCGATAAAACCTTCGACTATTACCCTGCCCTTACCGGCACGGCCACCTTCCTGCGCATACAACCAGGCAGCATCGATATCTGACTCGCTGCGCAGCACACTCTGACCTTTGCCACTGGACGACATTATCGGTTTAACCACACAAGGGTAACCAATGGCGTTGATGGCAGCAATAAAGCTGGCTTTATCACTGGCAAACTGAAATGGCGAGGTAGCAAGTTGCAGTTCTTCAGCGGCTAAGCGGCGAATGCCTTCACGGTTCATCGTCAGGTTAACCGCCTTGGCGCTAGGCACTACATTAAAACCGCAATCTTCCAGTTCAATCAACACCGACGTAGCTATCGCCTCCAGCTCAGGCACGATTAAGGCCGGCTTTTCGCTAATTACCAGCTGGCGCAGCGCCGCGTTATCCAGCATCGACATCACCACTGCTTTATCAGCCACCTGCATTGCCGGGGCATTCGGGTAACGGTCAACTGCTATTACTTCGCAGCCATAGCGTTTTAACTCAATACACAATTCTTTACCCAGCTCGCCAGCGCCCAACAACAGTACTTTAGTGCTGCTGGCCGTACCCGGAGTACCAATTTTCTCAATGTTATGGGTTATCGTCATTTTATTTTCACCATAGGCCGTTTCGGATTGCTCCAGTCGACATGGAACATTTTACCTTTGGCTTTATCGGTGCGCTCAAAGGTATGGGCACCAAAATAATCGCGCTGCCCCTGCAGTAAATTAGCCGGTAAAACCGCGGTACGGTAAGAGTCATAATAACTTAGGGCTGAGCTGAGCGCCGCTACCGGGATACCGGCCAGCGTGGCATTAGCCACCGCTTTGCGCCAATTTTGCTGATACACCGATATTTGCTTAGCAAAAAACGGATCAAGCAGCAGGTTTTCTAACTCATCGTTGCGCTCAAACGCATCAGTAATTGATTGCAAAAATACTGCCCGGATAATGCAGCCCGCCCGCCAAATTTTAGCTATTTCAGCAAAATTCAGCTGCCAGCCGTGCTCGTCTGCTGCCGTTTTCATTAAATGAAAGCCTTGCGCATATACGCATATCTTGGCGCAGTACAGCGCATCATGCAGCGCCTGAATAATTTCGTCTTTCTGTTCAGCAGAAATAATATTCTGCGCCGGGCCGGCTAACACAGTAGCGGCTTTAACCCGCTCATGTTTAAGCGCCGATAATGACCGGGCATAAACCGCTTCAGCAATGGTAGGCGACGGGCTGCCCAGTTGCAGGCTACTGACCGCAGTCCACAGGCCGGTACCTTTCTGGCCGGCTTTATCCATAATCACGTCAACCAGCGGTAAACCGGTTTCAGAGTCTTTGGTGGCCAGTACTTCGGCGCTAATGCCGATTAAATAGCTATTGAGTGGCCCGTCATTCCATTGCTTAAAGACCTCAGCAATAGCCGCAGACGTCATGCCCAGAATATCCCGCATAACCTGATAGGCTTCACAAATCAGCTGCATATCGGCGTATTCGATACCGTTATGCACCATTTTTACATAATGGCCCGAACCACTGGGGCCAATATAAGTCGCACAAGGCTCGCCTTCGGTCACCGGATTGCCAGGCTCAAAGCGCTCTATCGGCTTTCCGGTAGCCGGATCAACTTTGGCGGCAATGGCTTGCCATAGCGGCTTAATACGAGTCCAGGCATAGGGGTCACCACTTGGCATTAACGAGGGGCCAAAACGGGCACCCACTTCTCCACCCGATACCGCAGTAGAGAAGAAAATAAACTTACCTTCATACTGTTTTTCCCGGGCAACGGTGTCTGTCCACAGACTGTTACCGGTATCAACAATAATGTCGTCCGCCTGAATGCCGGCGTCGATTAGCTTATGGCAGATATCGTCAACAGGTTTACCCGCTGGTACAGATAACACGACTAAATGCGGTGCCGATAAACGGGCTAATAATTCGGTGTATGAGCTACAGCCAATAACCCGAGCCGGCTTATCACCGCGCTCTGCTTTATCTTGTGCCAGTACCGCTTCCAGTTTCTGATGGTCTAAATCGAAGGCGGCTACCCGATAGCCATTGTCAGCAAGGTTTAGAATCAGGTTTTTACCCATCACCCCGGCTCCGACAAAACCGATATCACAAAGTGGCGCTGTATCTGTCATCTGACGATCCTTTACTTAATGTTGCTAAGCCAACAACAGGCTCGGAAAATGGCGCGCATTATACGGTATAAGTGCTGATAAACCTATTGCCACACCGATATACTATGTGCACTTTGCAAATAGTCGCGGTACAAGCTGCTGATATTGTCTGTCAGACCATCGTTATGAGCCGTATCAAACAGCCGCTGCCAGCCTCCGTTCTTTTTCTCTGTCGGCAGCGTCAACTCAACGGACTGCTCAGCACCATTAAACACAAACAACAGTGCTTTGCCACTTTGGCGGTTGCTAATCCGGAAAATACAAATAGCACGCTGAGGGTCATGCCAGTCGTGTTGTTGCTTTTCAGTGCCATCGGCTAAAAACCAACACACCTGATGTTTATCACCGTGCAATTGGTAGTGATCATCGAGTAAAGATAACTGCTGCAAACAGCTGAATTGTTGGCGTAATTGCAACAACTGACAAATAAACGCCTGAAATTTTTGTTGTTGACCATCGAGCTGCCAGTTTAACCAGCTTATCGGATTGTCCTGACAATAGGCGTTGTTATTGCCGCCCTGGCTATGGCTAAGCTCATCACCGCCCAGCCAGTGGATCATGCCCTGACTTAACAACAACGTTGCCGCCAGATTACGTTTATGCTGAAAACGGCTGGCAACAATCTGTGGATCATTGGTCGGCCCTTCCACTCCGTGGTTAGCGCTTAGATTGTGGCTATGGCCATCACGGTTTTGCTCGCCGTTCTGCCAGTTATGTTTGTCGCTGTAACTGACAACATCTTCCAGGGTAAAACCATCATGGTAGGTCAGGTAGTTTACGCTGCAACTGGCCGGTTTATGATGCTTTTGAAAAATATCACGCGAACCAAGCAACCGTGTTGCGAAGTCGGCTAACACGCCTTTATCGCCGCGCCAGAAAGCCCGGAAAGTATCGCGACATTTGTCATTAAGCTCCGACCAATTGGCCGGGAACTGGCCCAGATGATAGCCAAAAGGCCCGACATCCCAGGGCTCGGCAATCATTTTAGCTTGAGATAGCACCGGATCCTGGGCAATTATCTGAAAGAAACTGGCGTAAGGATTAAAACGTTTATGCTCCCGGCCCAGACTGACCGCTAAATCAAAGCGAAACCCGTCAACTTGCATTTCCGTCAACCAATAACGCAGGGCATCCATCACCAGTTGCTGAGTTGCCGGATTGGCGATATTGAAAGTATTACCACAGCCGGTAAAATTACAGTAATTTTGGTAATCCACCATATCAGCATGGCTGTGAAACAAGTAATAGTGGCGGTCGGCCAAACCACGAAAACTCAATACCGGACCATCATCGCCTGCCTCAGCACTATGGTTAAACACCACATCAAGGATAACTTCGATACCATGTTGATGCAGAGTCCGCACCATTTCTTTAAATTCCGCCACCGCATCATCCCGCTGATAACGCGGGTCTGGGGCAAAAAAATTGACCGGGTTATAGCCCCAGTAATTGGTCAGCCCAAGGCCGGTTAACCTGGGCTCTGCCATAAAGGCTGCCACCGGTAACAGTTGCACGCTGGTAATACCTAGCTGCTTTAAATGATGGATAATACTGCTATGGCACACGCCCAGATAGGTTCCCCGAATGGCGTCTGGTACCTGAGGATGTTGCATGGTCAGGCCTTTTACGTGCGCCTCGTAAATTACCGTTTTTTCACGGGCAATATTGGGTTTGCTACTGTCTTGCCAGTCAAAGCCTGCGGCTTGCCGGCTGTAGGCTGCCCTGTCCAGCACACCTTTCGCTAAAGCCAGATGACTTTTTTGCTGGTATTGATCTGCTTGCCAAACCTGAGGACGATTAAGTCTTCGGGTATAAGGGTCAATAAGCACCCGCCCTTTATCGAAACGCAGGCCAGCATTGTTATTACTGGCGCCGTCGGCTTTTAATGCATACAAGGTGCCGTCAACAATTCCACTGACTTGCACGTGCCAGATGCTGCCAGTGCGGCCGCTAAACTCCAGCTCGGCCAACAGCTCTTCTGTATCAGGCAGGTACAGACACAGCACCAGCGCGGTTGCATCAGGAGCAAATACCGCAAAGTTCCAACAGTCTTCGGCCACCAGGCTTGGGCCCAAGGGATAACTGCTGCCATGCCTGATAGCCATAATTAAATCGGCGTTATCCGGGCTGACACTCATCAGGCGTTATCCTTTTTTCGTAAATATAAGCAGGCCAAAGGCGGCAGGTTTAACCGGATAGCCTGAGCTTTACCCTGACAGCCGGGTGCTGCTGCTAACAAATAGCTGCCAACCGCGTAGTTACCGCCCCAATAATATTCACTGTCGGTATTAACTATAACCTCATACTCACCAGCTTGCTCAACTCCCAACATAAAGTTGTCACGCGGTACCGGCGTAAAGTTGGCGACCACATAAATCGCCGTGCCGGCACTGTCTCGACGGATAAAGCTCAGGGTGCTGTGTTCTGAATCGTTATGATCTAGCCAGCTGAAGCCCTGCTGCTGATAATCCAATTCGTGTAATGGCTTGCAGCGCTGATAACTGTGATTTAAGTCACGAAACAGTTGCTGCATCCCTTTATGCTTAGGATACGCCAGCAAATGCCAGTCCAGGCTTTGTGTGTGGCTCCACTCACGGCTTTGCCCTAACTCATTCCCCATAAAATTCAGCTTCTTACCTGGATGTGCAAACATAAAGGCTATATAGGCCCGTAAATTTGCCGCCTGCTGCCATTCATCACCCGGCATCTTATTAATTAAACTGCCCTTACCATGCACCACTTCATCATGTGATAGCGGTAAAATAAAGTTTTCGTTGTAGGCATACACCATCGAAAAGGTTAAATCGCTATGGTGGTATTTTCGATATGATGGATCTTTGCTGATATAGCGCAGACTGTCATTCATCCAGCCCATATTCCATTTAAAACCAAACCCCAGACCGCCGCTGTCTACTGGCCGTGAGACCTGAGGAAACGACGTAGACTCTTCAGCAATGGTCATAGCCTGCGGAAACTTGCTGTACACTTCAGTGTTTAACCATTTAAACAGGCTGATCGCTTCATAATTATGGTTACCGCCGTCAATATTAGGCACCCATTCACCTTCGTTGCGTGAATAATCCCAGTATAACATTGAGGCTACCGCATCAACCCGAATGCCATCAATATGAAAATGCTCCAGCCAATACAGCGCACTGGCCACTAAAAACTGCCTTACGTAGTCTTTGCCATAATCGTAAATGCAGGAGTTCCAGTCAGGGTGCCAGCCGCGTCGAGGATCAGCATATTCATATAAATGACTGCCATCAAATTTTGCCAGGCCGTGGCCATCTTCCGGAAAATGGGCAGGTACCCAATCAAGGATCACCCCAATACCCGCCAGATGGCAGGCATCAACAAAAGCTTTAAACTGATCAGGTGTACCAAAACGTGAAGTGGGCGCAAACAAACCCAAAGGCTGATAACCCCATGAACCATCAAAAGGGTGCTCCATTATCGGCAGTAATTCCAGGTGGGTATAGCCCATCTCCAGCAAATAGGGAATTAACTGCTGCGCCAGTTCCTGGTAATTGAGCGGCTGGTTATCCTCTTTACGACGCCAGCTGCCAATATGCAGCTCATAGATGCTGATTGGGCTTTGATACGGGTCGGTGGCCGGCCGCTCGCGCCAGTTTTTATCCTGCCATTGGTAATTGTTATGGTCATATACCAAAGATGCATGCGACGGATACTGCTCAGCATAAAACGCCATAGGATCGGCCTTATGAGGCAGTACATTTCCATCTTTATCTTTAATTTCAAACTTGTAACGTACACCACTGGCCACTTCAGGCATCACCAGCACCCAGTGGCCGCACTCGGTGCGCTCCATCGGATGACAGCGGCCATCCCAGCCATTCATATCGCCCACTAAACTGACACTACTGGCATCAGGTGCATACACCGCAAAACGAGTCGCGTGTAGCACCTTGCCGTCAGGGTTCAGGCTGATGAGTTGGGCACCCAGCTGGCGATACAGATTTTCAGGCTGGCTATGCACATGATGTACCGCATAAAACGCCTGCTCGCGAAACTGATACGGATCAATGCAGCGATAGGTGCTGTGGGCGTCATTTACCTGCAAATAATACGCACCTACTTTTCTTTTACGAGCCATTACTAACTCAAACACCCCCTTAAAATCAGGATGTGGTGTAAGTTTACCAAGGCTTTTATCACTCTTATATTCAAACGCCTCTACCGTTAGCGCATGCGGCAAAAAGGTTCGCAGCAGCATACCAGTGCCTTTGGCACTGTAGCTGTTTGCCTGCCAGCCCAGCACCGAAAAAGGGTTGCTACAATTTGCCTGGTTTAATTGCGCCAATGTCATGATATCTGTCCTTATCTACTTATTGTTAGCTGCAAACCAACTTAACTGGCTCGCGCTGCTGTTAGCTGGGCAAGCAGGTTTTGAATATGTGGCTCGGTGGTCCACTGCTCTAGCTCGCGGCTTAACTTTCGTCGCCAGTTAGGATATTCATCACTGGTACCGGGTACATTAACGGGCTGGGTCATTTCCAACCAATCTTCCAATTGCAGACACAGTAGCTGGCTGTTGCCAGCGGCCAGGTGGCGTTGCATGGCAAAATTAAGAGTCTGGTCCATCCCCAGGCTATCTACTTTGCGCGGATAATCAGCCGGTAACATGCCATGCCCATGCAGCGAGTCAAGGATCTGTTGCTTATTAGCATGGCGTTGTTGATACAAGCCCTGCAGTTGGTGCTCATCTTTATACAGGCCCAACTGCTGACCCAGTTTCAGATCTTCACAATGCCAGAAGCCGATTAAGGTTGGTAAATCATGGGTACTTAATGTTGCCATCGCTTGCCCAGGATAATGCGCCGGCGAAATATAGCCGCCATCAGCCGCCGTCTCAAAAAAGAACACCCGGTAAGAATAGATACCATAGTCCTGTAATAACTCCCGGATACCGTCTGGCACCGTGCCTAAGTCTTCACCTATGATCACCGCCTGCTGGCGCTGACTCTCCAGGGCTAAAATACCCAGCAAGTCCATTATCGGATAATACACATAAGCGCCGCCGCCCGCATTTTCTGCAGATTTTGGTACCCACCACAGCCGAAGCAAGGCCATCACATGGTCTATTCTGAGCGCGCCGGCATCCTGCATATTACTGCGAAATAAATCAATCATCGGCTGGTAAGCCTGGCTGAACAGCTGATATGGATGCATCGGTGGCAGGCCCCAGTTCTGGCCAGCAGGTCCCAGAGGATCAGGCGGCGCGCCAACACTGGCTTCGCGGCAATATAACTCACCATTGCTCCATATCTCGGTAGATGCTTCACTGACGCCAACGGCTAAATCACGATACAACCCCAACAACATACCTGAGGTTTTCGCCTGTTGTTGCACGGCTTTAAGCTGCTGCTGAGCAATAAACTGCAGGTAACAATAAAATTCAAGCTGTGGTTGATGCTCCAGCGCAAACTGTTGCACCGCGTCACTTTGCAGGTCACGATATTGCTCAGGCCAGTTAGGCCAGCCCCAGTGGTTACTGTCCTGTTTAATTAAAAATGCATGGAGCGCGTCGTACAGTGCCAATTGCCGCAAGCTGTCGCCTCCTTCGCGCTTAAACTTCGCAAAATCGGCCGCTAAACCAGCTTCCTTACCACTGTGCTGCACAAACCACTGGTACAAGCCCTGCATTACCGGCAGCTTAAGTTGCAACACCGCGCTGTAATCTACCCAGCCACGTTCTCGCTGTGTCGTCAGCGCTTCGCTAAACGCAGAGGTACTGACCCTGTCCTGGGTCGTACTGCACTGCTGGTAGCCAGGCATGGCCGTTACATCAATATAAATTATATTCAGCCAACGCCTTGAGGACGGGCTATATGGGCTGGCACTTTCGGGCATTGCCGGATACAACGCATGAATAGGATTTAAACCAACAAAGTCGGCACCCTGCCCGGCCAGATAATTTACCAGAGTAGCTAAATCCGTAAAATCACCGATCCCCCAATTACGGGTTGAACGCAAACCATAAAGTTGTAGCGATACGCCCCATTGTTTTTGCTGCGCAAATTGTGGTGGCTGATAACAGCTGCCGGGGGTGATAATTAAACTTTGCTCAAAACTAAAATCTGTGTCTTTACAGGTAAGGATCAGACGATGGTAGCCAGCCTCCAGCGGGTAATCCAGGTTGTGCTGGTACTGCTGATATTCTTCCTGTTCAATCAAGGCAACTTGAACCAGCTCACCGGCCACCGGTTCGGTACTGAACTGATAACGCTGACCCTGCTCGGTTTGTAATAACAAATCAAAGTCATGATTAGCCAGGGCCAATGGCACCTGCAACTCGAATTTCACTGGCTCACCAAGCGTTTGCACCGAGACCGGAGAGAGAATTTGCTGCCAGAAATCAAGTTGGCGCTCAATAAGCTCCGTTCTGGCAGCGGCCTCATCTGCTATATTAAAACCCTGAGCAGCGAGTAAGGCCAACTGATCGGCAGCAGCAACCTGGGTAGGTTTACCCCAGGCATCATTAAATTCAGTTTCAATTCCTGAGAACGCAACCAATTCGGCCAGTAACGCGGCATCCATTTTATATTCCTTCGTTTAAACAGTTAGTTGGCTTTATTTTATCGTTAAAAGTTATAACAACACCAAATCAATTTACGTTATTAAATTACAAAAAACCAATTTTATGCAGTTTAAAACTTGAAAAATGCCAGCTTTAATGTAATTTTACTACACATTGGTGATTGAATACGATTAGATGAATACGTTTTCAATCTCTGCGCTTACTCATTTTACTGGTTCAAATTTAATTCTGGAGTCGCTATGTCTATTCGGGTCGCAATTAATGGTTTTGGCCGCATTGGTCGCAATGTGTTACGTGCTTTATATGAAAGCAGCAAAAATTACGATATCAAGATTGTAGCCATTAACGATTTAGGCGACGCCGCCATTAATGCACACTTACTAAAATATGACACAGCGCACGGTATTTTTGCTGCCACCGTATCCCATGATGAGCAGGCGATTTATGTTAACGATGATCAGATTAAAACCTTAAGCATTCGTAATCCTGCCGAGCTGCCGTGGAGCGATTTAAAAATAGACGTTGTGTTAGAGTGTACCGGCTTATTTACTGATCGCAAAACTGCTGGCGCCCATTTGACTGCCGGTGCAAAAAAAGTGATTATTTCTGCCCCCGGTAAAGATGTCGATGCGACGGTAGTATATGGGGTTAACCATCAGGTTATTACTCCACAGATGACGATTATCTCTAACGCTTCCTGCACCACTAACTGTCTGGCGCCCATTGCCAAACCTTTGTCAGATGCGCTGGGTATCGAATCCGGTTTAATGACCACTATTCATGCTTACACTAATGATCAGCGTCTGAGCGATGTTTATCATACCGACGTTCGCCGGGCCCGGGCAGCAGCCATGTCGATGATCCCCACCAAAACCGGCGCAGCCGCCGCAGTAGGTTTAGTGGTACCAGAACTCAAAGGCAAATTTGACGGTCTTGCCGTGCGGGTTCCCACCCTCAATGTATCGCTGGTAGACTTAACCTTTATTGCCGGTCGCGATACCAGTATTGAAGAAGTAAATGATATTATTCGTGCCGCAGCCGCCCAAAGCCCGATGAATCAGGTATTAGCCGTTAACGACTTACCGCTGGTTTCAGTCGATTTTAACCATAATCCGATGTCATCCATTTTCGATGCGACAGAAACCCGGGTTAATGGCCGACTGGTAAAGGTCATGTCATGGTATGACAATGAGTGGGGCTTTAGTAACCGGATGCTGGATAACGTGGTTGAGCTAATGAAGTAAAGGTGCAGGCTAATTAGACATGCGCACATCCATTTGTCAGCAAACAGGTTTTGCACTGTTAACAGATTTGCCTTGCCTCAAGCTGCAATGTGGCAAGGCCAGCGCGGTAGTATCCTTATACGGTGGCCAGGTAGTGTCGTATAAACCAGCCCCCGATAACGAATTGCTATGGTTATCGGAAAAAGCGCAGTGGCATAACGGCGCCGCCATTCGTGGCGGCGTGCCGGTGTGCTGGCCTTGGTTTGGCCCTGTAGAGACAAAACTTAACCCCCTGCGCTTGCCACTGCCTAATCATGGCCTGGTGCGTACCCGGTTGTGGCAGTTAAAGCGCAGCAACGCCACCGCGCAATCAGTAAGTGCTACTCTGACAATAACGGTTAACGACTTACCTGATGGGTTGTGGCAAGACGCAGCTCAGCAACAACCGGTAACACTTAGCCTGACCGTTAACCTCGCCCCTGAACAGTTAACTATGCAACTTGTTTGCGACACGCCTTTGTACCAGCAAGCGGCACTGCACAGCTATTTTAGAATACACAACTTGCAGCAAACCTTTATAAAGGGTGTAAGCCAGCATTATTTCGATAAGGTCGAAAACGCCAGGCTGCACCATAATTCCGACATAGTGCACTTTAACGCCGAAACGGACCGCATCTATTATGATACTGGCGCTCAGTTGCAATTATCAGATGATAAGCAACAGCGACTTATTGCTCAGCAAGGGCATGATGCCAGTGTGATCTGGAACCCCTGGCAACAAAAAAGCCGTGATCTGCCCGATATGGCAGATCACGGCTTTACTGAATTTGTTTGTGTGGAAAGTGCCTGGCTCAATACTACCGCTGTAAGCGACTTGGCGTTGACTCAGACGCTACTGGCGCCTTAAAACTGACCGTGTAAAAACTGCTTCAGATCTTGTTGCGGGTAGCCAAGCTGATCCAGCATTTCCGGCAACTCTTCCTGCGGCAGAAAAACGCTATCAAAGTGTTCAAGAATCACTGTTAAATCAGCACCTTGATCTCGAAGCTGCTGAGCGGTTGCTAAATGAATATTGCGGACAAAATCACTGGTCATTTGGGTTAGCCTCTGCTTGATTCGCTGCACCATACTGAACATATTTTAGCCAACTGACAAGCTTTAAATCACCCTTTTTACCAGCTTGAATTAAACCGCTCATTTATCGAAAGTTTTTGGCCATCGGCCAACTGGAGCGTCAAGTTCAGTTGCCAAATCATGGCAGGATCGGCGCAAGCACCAAGTAGAAATTCAGCCCGCCATTGCTCTGAATTACCTGAGTCATTCGTATTAAGCTTTTGAAAACGCAATGGGATTAACCCCATGTACATGCTTACTCCAGACAGCTCAGCACTGATTGCCGTTATGGGCTGGTCACTTTGCACAATAATTTGCAATGGGGTTTCTACCGGCGCTGCTGCCGGGCTTAACTGAACGGCGAGCGCCGGTTGCTGATATAAAACCAACATACTGTCATCTATCTCAGTCGGCTGACAGGCCAGCAATACTAACAGGCTGAAACTAATGGCTATCCATTTTGGCATGGGCTAACTAGGGACAAATAAAAACAGCATTGTACCGGCTTTTCGGCAAAAGGGCTAAATAGTGACTACAATTGGCTGTTTATTAAGCAGAGACTTTGTTCTACGTCATAAAATGGGCGAGTTAACCTATCTTTTAAAAGGCAAAACTCGTATCATTTCGCCCAAAATTCAGTGGCTGCAACAGCTAAGTTAACATGATGTTAGTTGTCCACTTTATAACAAAGGGCCACCTCAAGGTGGATTTTAGTAACCAGCATAACTGCAGCGGAACTCAACATGAGCCAGACCAAATCGTTAAATGTTGAATACAACTATAGCGTTGTCCGCCTCTTTGCCATCACTACCGTTTTATGGGGTATTGTTGGTATGGTGGTGGGTGTATTACTTGCAGCCCAGCTTTACTGGCCGGCATTAAATTTTGATATTCCATGGCTGACATACAGTCGTCTGCGGCCTTTACATACCAATGCAGTAATCTTTGCTTTTGGTACCAGTGCCTTGTTTGCCACTTGTTATTATGTGGTACAGCGAACCTGTCAAACCCGCCTGTTTGCTGAAAAACTGGCCATGTTTACGTTCTGGGGCTGGCAACTTGTTATCGTCGCCGCGGCCATAACATTACCAATGGGTATGAGCCAGAGTAAAGAATATGCCGAACTGGAATGGCCAATTGACATTTTAATTACCCTCGTCTGGGTGTCGTTTGCTATTGTGTTTTTTGGCACGCTGGTTAAACGTAAAACCAGCCATATTTATGTGGCTAACTGGTTTTATGGCGGCTTTATCATTACCGTTGCTGCGCTGCACATCGTTAACAGCATGGTAGTACCGCTGAATTTATTTAAGTCTTATTCAATTTATGCCGGTGCAGTCGATGCCATGGTGCAATGGTGGTATGGCCACAATGCCGTCGGCTTCTTGTTAACCGCTGGCTTCCTCGGCATGATGTACTACTTCGTCCCTAAACAAGCTGGCCGGCCGGTATATTCCTACCGCTTATCCATCGTCCACTTCTGGGCCCTGATTGCCTTATATATCTGGGCAGGTCCGCACCACTTACATTACACCGCCTTACCAGACTGGACTCAGTCATTAGGGATGGTGATGTCTATCGTGTTATTTGTGCCCAGCTGGGGCGGCATGATCAACGGCATTATGACCTTATCCGGTGCCTGGCATAAGCTGAAAACCGACCCTATTCTACGCTTCTTAATTGTGTCGCTGTCATTTTATGGCATGTCGACCTTTGAAGGGCCAATGATGGCAATTAAATCGGTAAATGCGTTATCCCACTACACTGACTGGACCATAGGCCATGTGCACTCTGGAGCGCTCGGCTGGGTAGCGATGATCTCTATCGGCGCCATGTACCATCTTATCCCGGTTGTTTACAACAAAGTGGGTATGTACAGTACCAAACTCATTAACACCCATTTCTGGTTGCATACTATTGGTGTGGTGCTGTACATCGTCGCAATGTGGATATCCGGTATTATGCAGGGCATGATGTGGCGTGCAGTCAACACCGACGGCACCCTGACGTACAGCTTTGTGCAAAGTTTAGAAGCGTCTATGCCTTTCTATTTGATGCGTTTTATTGGTGGGGTCTTTGTAGTCGTCGGTATGTTGATTATGGCATACAACGTTTATAAAACCGTCCGTAGTAAAGATGAAGTGGCACACGCTGTGCCAGTAACGGCATAAGGGGTTTGACATGTCGAAAAATCATCACGAAAAAATAGAAAAAAGTGTCGGTTTGCTGGGTATCTTCACCGTTATTGCCATTAGCTTTGGTACCCTGGTTCAAATTACGCCATTGATGTTTATGGAAGAAACCAAGCAACCTATCGACGGATTAACGCCTTATACTGCATTGCAAATGGAAGGCCGGGATATTTTTATCCGCGAAGGCTGCACCAATTGTCACAGCCAGATGATCCGGCCTTTCAGAGCTGAGGTAGAGCGTTATGGCCATTATTCGGTTGCCGGTGAAAGTGTCTGGGAACACCCTTTCCTATGGGGTTCCAAGCGTACAGGTCCCGATCTGGCCCGGGTAGGAAATCGCTATAGCGATGACTGGCACTATGCCCATTTAATGGACCCCCGTTCGGTCGTTCCGCAATCAAATATGCCAGGGTATCCATGGTTAGATCGTAATGTACTGGATGGCAAATACACTACCCGTAAACTAGAAATCTTCCGCGGTTTTGGCGTGCCTTATACCGATGAGGACATTGCTGGCGCAGCCGAGGCAGTAAAGGGTAAAACTGAAATGGAAGCCTTGATTGCCTACCTGCAATCACTGGGCACAGCGTTGAAATAACCATGATGGAATTTGCAACAGTTCATAGCATATTAACCGTGATTCTGTTCGTCGGCTTTGTCGCTTTCGTTATCTGGGCTTACAGTAAAAAACGTAAGAAAGATTTTGACGAAGCAGCCAATCTGGTATTTGACGACGAACCTGAATCAAAAGAACAAAAAACCAAACGGGAGTCAGATCATGAGTAGCTTTTGGAGTGCTTGGATCATTGTTTTAACGTTACCAGTGCTGATCGGCTGCTTTATTTTACTGCGCTGGAATTTAACCAACTACGTCGGCGTACCGGAAGATGAAACTACCGATCATGAAGTAGACGGCCTGAAAGAAGTTAATAACCCACTGCCTAAGTGGTGGACTTACATGTTCTACGGTACGTTAATCTGGTCAGTATTTTACCTGGCAGCTTATCCGGGCTTAGGAAATTGGCCGGGCTTTCTGAACTGGACCAGTTCAAATCAGGGTATTAAAAACCTGGAAGAATCGCGCGCAGCGGTGGTCGCAGCGAAAGCCGAAGGCAGAAACGTGCAGCTGGATATTGAAAATGAAGTGGCGGCAGAAACTTATGGCCCGGTATTTCAGCAATTTGCCAAGCGTGATGTACTGGACCTGGCTTATGATCCGGACGCACTGAAAATTGGCCAGCGGTTGTTTTTGCAAAATTGTGCACTTTGTCATGGCTCTGATGCCCGTGGCCAGCGAGGCTACCCCAACCTGACTGACAATGATTGGTTATACGGTGGCAGTGCAGCAAAAATTAAAGAAACGTTATTGTATGGTCGCCGAGCTGCAATGCCTGGCTGGGAAGCCGCGTTAGGCGAACAAGGTATTAAAGAAATGACGGCCTATGTCCTGAGCTTATCTGGCCGGGCAGTCAATGAACGTGATGCCGCCGCCGGCAAAGCCAAATTTGGCTTATGTGCCGCCTGTCATGGTGCAGATGGTAAAGGCAGTGTAGCGCACGATCTGCCATTTGGTGCACCAAACCTGACCGATAATATCTGGTTATATGGAGGTTCAGCCGGTGCCATTGAAGAGACATTAATTAAAGGCCGCTATGGCGTAATGCCAGCGTTTAAAGATACCCTTGGTGAAGATAAAGTACATATTTTAACTGCTTACGTTTACCGGTTATCCAACCCGGAAGATAAACGTTAAACCACAGGTTCGGCTCACCCTGACCCGCCGATAACTGTTTATCACGGGTGAAAAAAGCTAACACCCTCTAAGCCCCGTAAAGGGGCTTAGTACTATCAAAATAGAGGTCACAATGCGACAGGATACTAAACCCTGGTATAAACAAGTATGGCCCTGGATCCTGATTGCCATTCCGGTATTGACCGCGTTGCGGGCGATATATGCTGTAGTATTGATGAATCAGCAACAGCCTGATTTAGTCATTGATGATTACTACAAAGCAGGCAAAAGTATCAATTTACAATTAGCAAAATACCGGGAAGCGGCCTTGCGCAACTTAAACGCTACGGTGCTGATTGCCGGTAACCGTGCAGTGGTGCGCTTTGCCGAAAACGCCGTACTGCAGGACAGTGTTCATCTGGATTTTTACCACCCTACCCTGGCAGCTCAGGATTTTGCCGTAGATGCGCTACGCAGTGGTGAATTACTTTATGTGGCAACGTTGCCACTTACGCCAGCGGGAAAATGGCGGCTAAACGTCAGCGATGACAGTGGCGATTGGAAACTGCGGGCTACCTTTGAGCTACCCGCTGAACAGGAAATTAAACTCGGATATTAGTTATATTGTCAGCAGAGGCCAGATTGGCAAACATTAGCTGTTTTCATTGTTTAGAGCCGGTAATAACTGGCCAGCGCTTCCAGTTGACGATTGAAGGGAAGCCTGAAATATTTTGCTGTGCGGGCTGCCAGGCCGTGGCGCAGACCATTATTGCCAGTGGTCTGGATGATTATTATAAATTTCGAACCAAAGCCGCAGCAAAAGCAGACCTGATACCAGCCGAGCTACGAGGCGCCTTGCAACACTACGACAGCCCTGAAGTGCTGGCCGATATCAGCCAGCCACAACAACAGGGTTCGCAAATTGAGTTAGCGATTAGTGGCATGAGCTGTGCGGCCTGCGCCTGGTTAATTGAAAAGCACCTTAGCAAGCAGGTCGCCATCAATAAAGTCAGTATAAATTCGTCTACCCAACGAGCATTACTCAACTGGCAGCCCGGACAGCTTGCCCTAAGTGAGATTTTGTTACTGATTAGCCAGTTGGGTTATCAGGCCAGTCCTTTTATTGCTGATGAACAGGAAAGTCAGTTTAAAACCGAATTGAACCGTTTCTTAAAGCGACTGGCTGTTTCCGGCATTATGACCATGCAGGTAATGATGCTGGCTTTTGCGTTATATTTTGGCGAATACAGTGGCATTGATGCGTCACATCAGGGTTATTTGCGCTGGATCAGTATGCTACTGACACTTCCTGTAGTGTTATATGCCGCTCTGCCTTTTGTCAGCAGTGCCTGGCGTAGCATTAAAGCCCGCCAGCTCAACATGGATGTACCGGTTAGCCTGGCCATTTATTACACCTTTTTTGCTTCCGGCTATGCCACCCTGACCCAGAGTGGCGAGGTATATTTTGAATCGGTCTGCATGTTTACCTTCTTATTGCAGCTGGGCAAGTTTTTTGAATACCGGGCACGGGCACAAGCCAGGGACGCTACCAGTAATCTGTTGAAAATAATGCCGGTGTCAGCAACCTTGTTAAAGGACGGCCAGCAACAGGCAGTGTCGGCCCGACGCCTGAAATCAGGCGACACGATTCTGGTCAAGCCGGGCGAAACGTTCCCATCTGACGGGGTGGTTTTATCGGGCAACAGCACAGTTGATCAGTCGATGTTAACCGGCGAATATACCGCGATAAGTTGTCAGCCCGGCGAACCGGTGCTGGCGGGCACTATCAACCATGATGGCTTGTTAACCGTAACCGTCAGCTCAACGCTGGCACATTCCCGCCTGGGCCAGATCATTCAGCTACAACAACAGACCTTACATACCAAACCGCGGCTGGTCGAAAAAACAGATAAACTGGCCCGTTATTTTGTTGAACGCTTGTTGGTTATAGCCGCGGCAACCTTTGCTCTATGGTATTTCTGGCTGGATACTGAACGGGCATTCTGGGTCACATTATCCGTGCTGGTCGCCACCTGCCCCTGCGCCTTAAGTCTGGCAACGCCCACGGCTGTAACCTGTGCACTGGCCCGGCTTAATCGCCGCGGCATATTAGTAAAAAACCCCCAGGCACTGGAAACCCTACCCCAATTAAGTCATATTATTTTCGATAAAACCGGTACGCTGACAGAAGGCCGCTTTAGTATTCAGCATGTGCAACGAATACGCTGTGCCGCTGGCGATAGCATTGATGATAGCAATCTGTTAAACCTGATTGCGAATCTGGAGAAACATTCTGAACACCCTATTGCCAGGGCCTTTACCGCCAGCTTGCAGTCAAGCCTGTCGTTTACCGATGTTAGCATTAGTATTGGCCAGGGGATCAGCGCCACCTGGCAAGGTCAATTGCTTAAAGCAGGTAGCGCTGAATTTTGTCAGATAACGAAGCTGCAATTGGCGGAACACAGCAATGCCAATGTATTTGTCACACTTGATCAACAGCTATTGGCGGCAATTACCCTGGCAGACAGCTTACGCGCCGGCTCTGAGCAATTAATTGCTCGCCTACAGCAGCAGGGCTATCAGGTGGGAATGCTAAGTGGTGACAGTTCGGGTCAGGCCGCGCAGCTAGCCGCTGAGCTTAAGCTCGATTTTATGCAGCAGGGTTGTAGCCCCACAGACAAAGTGAATGCCATTAACGCCCTTGTCAACCAGGGCCATACGGTATTAATGGTTGGCGATGGTATTAACGACAGCCCGGGCTTTAATGCGGCGCATATTTCTGTAGCGGTAGATTCCGGCACTGATTTATCCAAAAACCAGGCCGATGTGGTACTGTTGCAACCGGACATCAGCACTTTAGCTATCCTGTTAAGTGCTGGTAAGCAAACTGCCCGGGTGATTCGGCAAAATCTGGGCTGGGCCGTAGGTTATAACCTGCTGATCATCCCCCTGGCAGTGGCGGGCCTGGTATCGCCGTACGTAGCAGTACTGGGTATGTCATTTAGCTCTCTGCTGGTAGTATCAAATTCACTCAGGCTGTTAAAAAACAAGAGTCATTGAATAATGAGCATTATTTATGTACTAATTCCAATTGCCATCTTGTTTGTTATGATCGGGTTGGCCATTTTTTTCTGGGCAGTACGCAGCAAACAATTTGAAGATTTGGATAAAGAAGGGTTCAGCATTCTATTTGATGAACAGCAAGCTCAGCCAAAATCTGAGCAAAACGAACCTTCTGACACATCGGCAGCTCACCGCGACAAAACCGACCAATGAATGCGGATTTAATCGCAGCGCTCCTGATTGGTTTTCTGGGCAGCAGCCATTGTATTGTGATGTGTGGCGGTATTGTCGCCGCGTTGCAATTGGCCTTACCTGAGCGCCGTTTCAGCTGGAAACTGGCAATGCAATTGTTGCTTAGTCTGGGCCGCCTGACCACTTATACCTTGTTCGGTGCGCTGGTCGGCTATTTTGGCGTACAGGCGATGGCAATAGCGGGCGTTTCGCTTATCTGGTTGCGTTTACTGGCCGGGATACTGTTACTGTTGATGGCACTCTACATTGCCAGATTATGGTTTGGGCTGACTTTACTGGAACGTGCTGGCCGGCATATTTGGGCGTTGGTCAGGCCGCTGAGTCAGAAAGTCATGCCACTTGATACCCTGCCCAAAGCTTACCTGTATGGTCTGTGCTGGGGCTGGTTACCCTGCGGTCTGGTGTATTCCACCCTGGGCTGGAGTCTTGCCAGTGGCAGCGCCAGCCAGGGCGCGCTGATTATGCTAAGCTTCGGCATAGGTACTCTGCCGGCATTATTGGTATTTGGAAGCATGGCCAGCCAGTTGAGTGCATTCAAAAACAAGCCCGTGGTGCGCTATAGCGCTGCTGCCATGTTAGCTGTATATGGTATTTATACGATATACCTTGCTTTAAAAAGACTTGTTTTTTAAGCTGTAGTGGTAAATTCAGGTACCGTCAGGAATTCAGATTATGCAACGTTCCGCTATTAACTGTCAGGATTGTGGTTTTAGTCAGTTATGTTTACCCTTTTCTCTGAGCGAACAAGAACTTAGCCGTTTAGATGACATTATTCAGCGAAAAAGGCCGTTGCATAAAGGCGATATGCTGTTTGAAAGCAACACACCTCTGAAAGCCTTGTTTGCTATCCGTTCCGGGTCATTTAAAACATTTACCTTAACCGAGCAGGGCGAGCAGCAAATTACCGGTTTTCACCTGCCTGGTGATGTCATTGGTTTTGATGCCATTAATAGTGAGCTGCATAGCAGCTATGCTGAAGCACTGGAAACCGGCATGGTTTGTGAAATCCCCTATCCCAATCTGGAGCTGCTTTTGGATCAACTGCCAAAACTACGCCAGCAATTAATGCGCTTAATGAGCCAGGATATTCAGGCAGATCAACAAATGATGCTGTTATTGAATCGAAAAACTGCAGAACAAAAACTGGCAACCTTTTTAAATCACCTGGCACAGCGTTTTGGCAGTCGGGGTTTGTCGGAGAAAGCCTTCCGCTTATCGATGACCCGCAGTGATATCGGTAATTATCTGGGATTAACGGTAGAAACCATCAGTCGTTTACTCAGTAAACTGCATAAAGAGGAACTCATTAACGTTGAAGGTAAGCTGATTACTATAAAAAATCCGCTGGCAATGCAACAATTGGCAGGCAATTGTTAGTTTTTTTGATTTAGCACAATCCTAAGCTACCCCGGCTGCTTTTTTATTGACTACACTGTTTATAATCAGCTAGCTAAATAAAAAAAGCAGGGAGTGAGCTATGAGTATTTTCAACAATATTTTGATCGTTCTAGATCCATCCGATAGTCAGCAGAAGGCCTTGAAGCGCGGGCTGGAATTAGCGCGGAAACAATCTTGCAAACTTACTGCCTTTTTGTCGGTATATGATTTTTCCTATGAAATGACCACGATGTTGTCCGGTGATGAACGGGAGTCAATGCGCCAGGCTGTGATTCATGACCGTGAATTATGGGTTGGCGAACTGATTAACGACGCCAGAGATACCGGCATTGATATTGATTTAAAAGTGGTCTGGCATAACCGGCCATTTGAAGCAATAGTGCATGAAGTGCTGGAGCACGGTTTCGATTTGGTGATTAAGGGTACCCATAATCACGACGTACTGAAATCAATGATTTTCACCCCTACTGACTGGCATATCTTACGGAAATGTCCCTGTGCGGTTTTGCTGGTAAAAGAACATGAATGGCCGGATAACGGCAATATTATTGCCGCCGTTAATGCCGGCAGTGAGCAGGATCATCATCAATCACTCAACCAACGAGTGATTAGTGATGCCAAAGCGATGGCCAAAGTATTACAAGGCAGAGTCCATATGGTTAATGCCTTTCCCGGCACCCCGGTTAATATCGCCATCGAAATTCCCGAATTCAACCCGCAGCAATATAACAGTGCTATGCGCCGGCATCATGAAAAAGCGGTGGCCGAGCTTGCCAGCCAGTTTGATATGGCAGAAGAGGACACGCATGTACTCGAAGGTATGCCAGAAGATATTATCCCGGCGCTGGCCGCAAAACTGGATGCAGAAATGGTGGTAATCGGCACCATCGGTCGCACCGGCTTTTCTGCCGCCATCATTGGAAACACCGCGGAGCACCTGATAGATCAGCTTGATTGCGATGTTTTAGCGTTAAAACCGGCTAACTTTGTCAGTCCTTTAGCAAAACACTAAAATCCGCCCTATGGTAATGGCGCACACTTGGTTATAATGTGCGCCATTTTTCTGTAGGGTTACTGTCGTTATGTCTCATGCCGCGCAAGCAAAAGCTCAATACAACTTAAATAAACTGCATAAACGGCTGCGCCGGGGTGTGGGCCAGGCCATCAGCGACTTTGGCATGATAAGCGACGGCGACAAAATTATGGTCTGCCTGTCCGGTGGCAAAGACTCGTATACTATGCTGGATATTTTGCTCAATCTGCAGCAGTCTGCCCCTATCAGCTTCAGTATTGTCGCCGTTAATCTTGATCAAAAGCAACCGGGCTTTCCGGCTGAGGTGCTGCCAAACTACTTACAGGGTATTGGTGTCGATTATCACATCGTTACAGAAGATACCTATGCCATAGTGAAAGAAAAAATTCCCGAAGGTAAAACCACCTGTTCTCTTTGCTCCCGCTTGCGTCGGGGTATATTGTATAGAACCGCCAAGGAGCTTGGCGCAACCAAAATTGCCCTTGGCCATCATCGCGACGACATGCTTGAAACCCTGTTTTTAAACATGTTTTATGGTGGCAAAATGAAATCAATGCCACCTAAACTTATCAGCGATAACGGCGAACATATTGTGATCAGGCCATTGGCGTATTGCAAAGAAAAAGATATTGAAAAATATGCCCAAGCCCGTCAGTTCCCCATTATTCCCTGTAATTTATGTGGCTCGCAAGATGGCTTACAGCGTCAAGTCATTAAAGAGATGCTACAGGACTGGGATAAGCGCTTCCCAGGGCGGATTGAAACCATGTTTCAAGCGATGCAAAACATCGTTCCGTCTCATCTGGCTGACAAGACGTTGTTCGATTTTGTCGCTATAAACAAAGAGCTTAATGGCAGCGTAGAGGGAGATACCGCTTTCGATCCAATTCGGGTCCCCGCCGTTCCCGTTGGCCTGGTTGCCGATGACGACAGCGATAATCTGGCGAGCAGTACTGGCCAGACCGGGCTGAAAATAGTGCAGTTAAGCTAGCCCAGTTAACATGCGTAACTAATCTTCCAGAAAGCGCCGGTTAAAACGGATCATACTGCTAATTTCTGCAATATACTCTTCACCCCGCTCTGAATAGCGGCCTAAACCGGCCGCTAACGCCTCGCCTCTGACCGGTTTTCGCTCTGCCCGTAATTTTGCCCGGATATCTCTGAGTGGCTCGTAGGTATGAAAGGTGTTCAGATTATAAAAATAACTACGGATACTCTGTGCCGGCGAATCAAATTTTGCAACCTCATGACTTTGATCTTCACCACGACTTAGTGGCACCAGTCCACAGCCTTCACGAAAACACCACTGTCCAAAAAAATTAAAGCCTTCTACAGCGAATCGGCTGGTACCCCAAGCCGATTCGTTCGCAGCCTGCATCAACACTAAGCTGGGGGGTAAAATATCAACCCGCTTTAATAATTCTGCAAGCATTTGCGGATCAGATTCCGCTACATCCATCCGGAACTCGTCATACAAACTGTATAAAAAAGCGTATTCGTTGATATTCAGTCGTTGGTTTTTTCTTTTCTTCTCTGCCAACTCCAGCAATTGCTGGCGCAAATATCGCAAGCGGTTATTTTCTCGTTGTACATGAGGACGCAGATAATCAAAAAACGCGCGTTTTTTCGCTGTGGTATCGCTGATTGCATTAAAATCAGGCAACGGTTTAAATTTAATCGCCGGTTCAGTATATGCCAACCGTTCCAGGACTTTTTTCTTATCCGCCTGGCCTAGCGCTGCAATTCTGTCGGGGCGTTGCCATTCGTCCAGTGAATCTTGCTGGGGGATGGGCTGTAGCCCCACGAATGGACTTAACGCGGCAGAACATACTGCCAGCCATCCAACGATAATTGCACTTTTTTTAATCAAAAAATCACCACTATATTCAACAGTTATAGAGCAAGTTCAGTTCAACTTAACCGGTTACTGCTTTGAAAAATCAATGTTCATTTTAGCCTTTGCTGGCGCTGGAGTGAACTAAAAAAAAATTCAGCATTTTTTTAGTGATAATTCGCCAACATTTATGGTCAGCGCATTGCAAATTATTCCCCTTTATGTGACAACTACACTTTATTGTTTTAGCTATCTGGATGGATATTATTTTAGGGGGCAAACCGGTTCTGGCTATGAAACCAATTGAACGTTCGACCAAGCTTGATGGAGTCTGTTATGACATTCGCGGTCCTGTGGCACAGGAAGCCAGAAAAATGGAGGAAGAAGGCCATCTTATTCTGAAACTGAATATCGGTAATCCGGCACCATTTGGCTTTGAGGCGCCGGATGAAATACTTAAACATGTTATTCATAATCTGCCAACAGCGCAGGGCTACTCTGATTCTCAAGGTATTTATCCGGCAAGAGTTGCTGTTGCGCAGTATTATCAGCAGCGCGGTATCAGAGGTGCCGATGCCGATGACGTGTATATCGGCAATGGTGTATCAGAACTTATCTTAATGTCGTTGCAGGCTTTGCTGAATAATAACGATGAGGTACTTATCCCCTCGCCTGATTATCCGTTATGGACGGCGGCCGTTAATCTGGCAGGGGGTAAAGCGGTGCATTATCGTTGTGACGAGCAACAGGACTGGTATCCGGACCTTGCCGATATTAAACATAAAATAAGTAATAAAACGAAAGCCATCGTGCTGATTAACCCAAACAACCCTACCGGTGCGGTGTATGATCAGGCTTTTTTACTGGAGCTGTTGAAAATAGCCCGCGAACACCGGTTAGTTGTGCTAAGCGATGAGATTTACGACAAAGTGCTCTATGACGGCACCGAGCATATCAGCACCGCGGCGCTGGCCGATGATCTGATAATGCTTACCTTCGGTGGCCTGTCGAAGAATTACCGGATTGCTGGTTTTCGGGTGGGCTGGCTCTTTATCTCTGGCGCCAAACATCTGGCGAAGCATTACATTGAAGGCTTAAACGTGCTGGCCTCAATGCGGCTTTGTGCCAACGTACCCTGCCAGCACGCCGTTCAAACCGCATTAGGCGGCTACCAGAGTATTAATGAATTAGTGGTACCCGGTGGCCGCTTATATGAACAGATGGACCTGGCGCACAAACTGGTCAGTGAGATTGATGGCTTAAGTTGTATGCGACCTAAAGGCGCCATGTATTTATTTCCAAAAATTGATCGCAAAAAAATCCGGATCAAAGACGATGAATTGTTCGTGCTGGATTTTCTGCGTCAGCACAAAGTATTGTTGGTTCATGGCCGGGCGTTTAACTGGCCAGAGCCCGACCATTTCAGGATCGTTTTTTTGCCGCATAAGGAACAACTTTCGGCTGCCCTTGGCAAACTTGCCCAATTTTTACCAGGCTATAACCAATGATAACTGACATTTCGTTCCAACAGGTATTTGAGAGTTTCACCGCCAAACTCGCCGCCATCGTGTTTTATGCATTTGATATTAATGGCGTTGCCATACCCATGGTATTGATCTGGCTGATTAGCGGTGCGCTGGTATTCACCTGTTATCTCGGCTTTATTAATGTCCGCGGCTTTAGCCATGCTATTGGTTTGCTAAAAAACAACAAAAGTAGCGGCGGCAGTGGTGAAATTTCACCCTTTCAGGCTTTAAGTACCGCATTATCGGGCACCGTGGGTACCGGTAACATCGCCGGTGTCGCTATTGCGATTAGTCTGGGCGGCCCAGGTGCCACCTTCTGGATGATTGTGGCGGGCCTGCTTGGCATGTCCACTAAATTTGTTGAATGCACTCTGGCCGTAAAATACCGGCAGATTAACACTGATGGCAGCGTGTCCGGCGGCCCGATGTATTACATTAAAGCGGCATTAGATAAATTTAATCTGCCGCTTACCGGCACCGTACTGGCCATGGCATTCTCGGTGTTTGTTATTTTCGGATCTGCTGGTTTTGTCCATGTTAACCAGGGGTTTGTTCAGGTGAAAACCGTGACCGGTTTTGACAATGCCTGGCTGTTCGGTGTTATTTATGCGGTACTGGTGGGCGCCGTTATTATTGGGGGCCTGAAAAGTATCGCCAGGGTTACCAGTAAACTGGTGCCGTTAATGTGCGGACTTTATCTGGCGGCGTCGCTGCTGGTTATGTTTACTCATTTTAGCGCGATCCCTGCTGCGCTGTGGCTGATTGTCCAGGGTGCGTTTACACCGGAAGCCGGTTATGGTGGCTTTATTGGGGTGCTGATTCAGGGATTTCGGCGTGCCGCTTACTCTAACGAAGCGGGCATCGGCTCCTCGCCTATCGCCCATGCCGCGGCAAAAACCAAAGACCCAATTAGCCAGGGGTTTGTTGGTTTACTCGAGCCTTTTATTGATACCGTCGTGATCTGCACTATTACCGCTCTGGTGATCATCCTGACCGGGGCGTATCAGACCCCGGGGCTGGATGGCGTGCAAATTACCTCCGGCGCCTTTGCCTCCGTTGTCAGCTGGTTTCCGTGGGTATTAATGGTGGCCCTGCTGTTATTTGGCTTCTCAACCGTTATCAGCTGGTCCTATTATGGCTTAACCGGTTGGCGTTATCTGGTGGGCCACGACAGGCGTCTGACCAAGCTTTATAAAGTGCTGTTTTGCTTTATTGTGTCCATTGGCGCCGTGCCAAATGTGATGGCGGTGTTCGATTTTATCGATTCAATGATATTTCTGATGGCGGTGCCCAATATTCTGGCGTTGTATTTGCTGCTACCTGAAGTAAAAACCGATTTAAAAGCCTATTGGCTAAAGCGGGCACGTTAATACCATAAAGGCTTTGGCTGCGCTGTCACATCTAAGTCAGCGCAGCTTTTGCTTACTATTGCCATTGCAAGTGGCTCAGGCAGCTTGCTCTGCCCCAGGCTTGTTTGCTGCTAATTCAGTCTCGTCAGGCGCTTTTGTTTCAGCGACCGCTTTAGCAGGTTTTTTTAGCGGCGATTTTTCAGCCACTTTTGCCGGCTTTTTGGCACCCAATGCAACCAGTAACGCCTCTTTATTCTGGGCCAGATATAACGCCAGAGTTTCGGTTTGCGCTTCATCAGTAAACAGGCTACTGGCATTTAAAAAACCAGCCAACTCATCAGCAGTATCCAGCATTTTGTCATAGGCATCAGCCTCCGCTTTTGAGGTAAATGTCATTTTCTCTACTCCATTGCGCTCTACAATATATTTAATTACTACTGCCATTTTGCTGCCCCTGATTAATTTTAACTGTTATTTTATACAGTATAATTTAGCCGGTGTCGAGTGCTCGAATTAAAATCGATTGTCGCGTAGTATAGTTGCCCTTGCTAAGCCGTTTTATCATGATTAAGGAAGGTTATGTTAGCAATTTGGTCAGAGCGACACTCAGAGAGCAGCCATGACAGGCCTAATGATCAACGCTCCCCCTGGCAACGCGACCGGGCGCGCATTTTGCACTCTGCTGCGTTTCGGCGCCTGCAATCAAAAACCCAGATCCTGGGCATTGGTCAGAATGATTTTTATCGGACAAGGCTTACTCACTCATTAGAAGCAGCCCAGATTGGTACGGGCTTAGTGAGTCAGCTGGAAAAAAAGGCGACCGGACACATTAAAGCCGCACTGCCGGATCCGAGCCTGATGGAAGCCTTATGCCTGGCCCATGATATCGGCCACCCGCCGTTTGGCCATGGCGGTGAAACCGCACTGAACTATAAAATGCTCTCTGACGGTGGCTTTGAGGGCAATGGCCAGACCTTGCGGATTGTTGCCAAACTAGAGCCTTATACTCAGCACCATGGCATGGACTTAGCACGGCGTACTTTACTGGGGTTATTAAAATACCCGGTATTGCAACCCACGTTAGCCGCCACCAGCAGCGCAAATCCGCTTAACTTAAATCAGTGGAAACCCGCCAAAGCCATTTTCCAGGTCGACGCTGATATTCTTGACTGGATATTGCAGCCACTAAGCAGCAACGATCGCGACGCCTTTCAGCGGGTAGAAACCTTAGCACAATCACCTTTTATTAAATCCCGCTATAAGTCGCTGGATGCGTCGATTATGGAGTTAGCTGACGATATAGCTTATGGCGTTCATGATCTAGAAGACGCTATTGTGCTGGGTAACGTCAGCTATGGTCAGTGGCAGCAGTATACCGGCGATGATATGCAACAGCTGGGTGCCAAATTGTTCAGCAATGAGCATCATATCCGTAAAGATGCTATTGGCGCGTTGGTAAACCGGCTTATCACCTCGGTAGAGGTATATCAGTCGTTACCGGATGCCTCCGAGCCGCTTATCCGCTACAACGCACGGTTACCCGGTGCGGAAACCGCATTGTTACACAGCTTAAAAAAACTGGTATTTAACTGTGTTATCAGGCAGCCAATTATTCAGCAATCCCGCTTTCGCTGTCAGAATATGTTATTACAGCTGTTTGATGCTTTTGCTTCTGATCCCAGCCGCCTGCTCCCGCTCAACACCCAGCAGCGTTGGCACAGCGCCAGCGAAAATGACCAGGGAATGCGGGTAATTTGTGATTATATTTCAGGCATGACTGACGATTATGCTGAACGTATGCACAAGACCCTGTTTGGTCCGTTGTAACCCGTTTTACTATCGGTGTGAGAAGCTTACTGGAGACCCTGTCGTTTTGAATAAACTTCGTGTATTAGCCGGCCCGGGTGCAATGGCACATATTAAACAACATGGTCTGCACGCCGACGATATCAGTGTGATGGTGGGCGCAAGTGGTGGCCCGAAATGGTTTTGCTTATTTGGCCTTGACCAGTACCTGCTGGCCGATTTTTTTGCCGGGCGCACTAAGCCACTGCATTTGCTGGGCAGTTCAGCCGGAGCCTGGCGCTTTGCTTGCTACGCTCAAGCCAACCCGGTTGCCGCCTCACAACGTTTTGCAAATGCATACTCGACAATTCGCTACCCGGCAGGTGCTAATATTGAGCAGGTAACCCGTATTTCATCGGCCATTATCGACCAGGTTTTCAGCGCTGAGCAACAAGTTACTGAAGTGCTGGAAAATCCGGTGATGAAACTTAACCTGATTGTTGCCAAAGCCAAAGGTATCAACCGAAGTCAGCGCAAACTATGGCAAGCCGCTGGCTTAACCCTGGCGGCGGGTGCTAACTTGTTAAACCGGCGTAACCTGCGACACTTTTATCAGCGGGTGCAATTCTATCCTGAACATAGCCAGGCACCGTTTCACCGCTACACCGGTCTGCCTACCCAACATGTACCGTTAAGCCAGGCTAACCTGCGTCAGGCCGTAATGGCCAGTGGCTCTATTCCGTTAGTACTATCTCCCGTAAAGGACATTGCAGGAGCAGGGCCTGGTATGTATTACGATGGCGGCATAACCGACTATCATTTTGATTTGCCATTTAGTAATCATGGCCTGGTGTTATATCCGCACTTTTACCCCCATCTTACCCCGGGCTGGTTCGATAAAGCACTTAAATGGCGCCGGGCCGATGCAGCCCATTTGCACAACGTGGTATTACTGTGTCCAAGCGCAAGTTGGGTGGCCAGTTTACCGAACGGTAAAATACCTGACAGAAATGATTTTAAGCTCAGTGATCAGCAACGGATCGCTAACTGGCAAACCGTATTGCAGCGCTCTCACGAGTTGGCCGAGGCGTTCGCGAACGGCCAGTATCAACTGGAACCACTGTAGACAACGGCTGTTTACAGCGCCGACCAACGTAATTATTGTGCTGCCAAGGCTTTTGAACTGGCGACCTCAGTTGTTGCTGTTAACGGTTTAATACTAAATTCGGTGGGTATAATATCCAGCTTAACGCCAAAAGCACTGCCACTGTCGAGCAAACCATCGAGATACTGCCAATAGCCTGTAGTATATTCGTCCTGACTAAAACGCAGGGTAAAACCCATCCCTTCGCCCTGATGCAGATAGCTAACCACTTGTGTGCTGCCTTTATTGTCAACCAGATCAAAGGTCAGCAGATCTTTTAGCCGGGTATTACGACTGAACACACCCGATACCACCGGTTTTGCCAGATTAAGATACTCATGGCCGACAGTCGCTGATTTCAGTGGGTTTGCCACAAATTGCTCCGTGTCAAAATGATAATGATCTCCGCCCTGCATCACGCTGATCCGCACATTTTCAATATGATAGCCGTGGGGGTTGTCAATCCGCCTGGCATGACTCACATCAATGGCGGTAACCGAACCGGCGCCAATAACCTGAACACTATGATTCGCCGCAGTGTATACCAGCGCGGTATTCTCATCGATGCCAAAGCCCAGCGGAAAGGTTGCTTTGTTTAGTTCGGCCGCCACAATCAAACGGCCAAAACGGGCTTTGCGGTCAAAGTGCTGATCAATAATGGCATGGGGAAAAAGACCCAGACCCGGTGCCAGCATTAGCGGACCATTCTCCTGATCCTGCATGCCGTTATAACTCTCGGTAGTGCCTTCTGTCAGCGCCCCCCACGAATCACCTGCCGCAATCATAACATCACTCATCATTGCTGCACCGGCACTGGTTCCGCCAATCACCCCACCACGCTGATATAAAGCCCATATAGCTTCAAGCAATACTGATTTATGGCCATCGGGCGCCAGGGTGGCGGTAATGTTCAGCTGATCGCCGCCCAGAAACCACACTGCGGTATACTGACTAAGGTGCTCTGCCAGCTGTATATCAGTAGCACCACGGCGCCACTGACTTTCATCTAAATCGGCGGTGCTTTTATCGTCCGCTACCGCAATCGGAAATAAGGTTATCTGGTCCTCATCCAGACCATAACGCTCCATGTCCTTCTGAAATTGCTTAAAGTATTTAACAGGCTGGCTACTGGCCGCAGGAACCACGGCAATCCGCGCCTGCAGCGCCCCACCGGCCAGTTCAATAAATCTCTGATATACCTGCGCATTTGACGCCGCCAACGCCCCGCCAACCAACACCAGCGACCCTTTATCTGGCAAAGGTAAAGGCGTCGGTGTATCTGCCTCAGTGCAACCTGTTAAACCAGTTATAGTAAAAATTAAAATTAAAATAGAAATCGGAATTGAGTTAGGAATCGACTTCGAAATAAGAATGTGCTTCACCAGATTTGCTCCATCTCTATGCTTCTAGCATTTGTTATTTTTATGGCCCACCGCACAGAGTACCAGATTTAAGCTGGTCAGGTCACTCGCTACGCAGTAAGCTGAAGTTATACTGTTTCTTTCAATCTCAGCGCTATACTGGAGCGCTAAACATCAACCGGAGAATGTTTCAATGCTAAGTACGCTTTTACTCACCTTGTTTATCGCCATGCTATTGCCATTTTTAGCCAAAGCGCCCCTGGCGTTTGCCATGCAAAAATCCGGCGGCTATGACAACAACAATCCCAGAGAACAACAGGCAGCCCTTAAAGGCTTTGGCCAGCGTGCCAATGCCGCCCATTACAACAGCTTTGAAGCATTAATTATTTACGGCTGCGCGGTGTTAAGTGCCGTAGCACTAAACGCAGTAGACAGCACCACCGTTATTCTGGGCTGGGTGTTTATCGCCAGTCGCATTCTTTATTACATCTGTTACTGGTTCGATTATGCCACTCCACGTTCCACCATATGGGCAATAGGCATAATAGCTGCATTTTGTATTGCTGGCCGAGCGATATTTGCGTAAGGCATCGGTTATACAACCAGGTATAGCGCCGATACCACGTTAATCAGCGTCTACCTGGTGATATTGCCGTGCGTTGCTATACTGAGTTGCTTACCATCTAGCCTCTAAATACTGGTCAGAATACTGGTCAGATTGAACGATAACCACTGCAGGAGTATTGCCTTGAGAACAACGCTCTTGCCGTGGGTAATGCTTTCTTTGCTAATTCTTATGTCAGCCTGTAGCGGGCGCGCCCAATTATCTGCAAAGGCCGGCACCGGCACTGATCCGCTACTACCGCCGCCTAACCCTTCTCTGATCCCCACCGTCAATATCGCACCAGCAGTCGGCTGGCCAAACGGTGTCACGCCAACCCCGGCGTCAAACATGAAGGTCACATCCTTTGCCGACGGCCTCGAGCATCCACGCTGGCTGTACGTTCTGCCAAATGGCGACGTACTGGTTGCCGAAACCAATGCGCCCCCAGGGAAAAGTGGTATCGGCGGCATTAAAGGCTGGATAATGAAACGGGTCATGACAAAAGCCGGGGCTGCCGTACCCAGCGCCAACCGCATTTCACTGCTTCGCGATACCGATGGCGACGGCAAAGCCGAATTACGCACTGTTTTTTTGCAGGGTCTGCATTCGCCGTTTGGCATGGCGCTGGTGGGAGACACCTTGTACGTGGCCAACGCCAATGCATTAGTAAAAATGCCTTATCAGCGCGGTGACACAACGATAACCGCTACGCCTACCAAGGTTACTGACTTACCCGGCAAGGGCGATGAATTGAACCACCACTGGACCAAGAGTTTGCTCGCCAGTGCCGATGGCAGCAAGCTATATGTCGGCGTTGGCTCAAATAGCAACATCGCCGAAAACGGCATCGATGCCGAGCATATGCGCGCTGCCATACTCGAAATTGATATTGCCAGCGGTGCGTTGCGAACATTCGCAACCGGCCTGCGTAATCCGGTAGGCTTAGACTGGGAGCCCGAGACTGGTGCACTGTGGGCGGTAGTAAACGAACGGGACGAATTAGGCAGCGACCTGGTGCCCGACTACCTCACCTCAGTGCGCCGGGATGCATTCTACGGTTGGCCATACAGCTATTTCGGCCAACACATTGATAAACGTGTTAGTCCGCAAAAACCAGAGCTGGTGGCGAGTGCTGTGGCGCCAGATTTTGCCCTGGGCGCACATGTCGCGCCGTTAGGTCTGGCCTTTAATAACAATACGGTGGCCGGCTATGCAGAGGGTGCCTTTATCGGTCTGCATGGTTCCTGGAACCGCCAGCCACTAAACGGCTATGAAGTTGTCTTTGTCCCCTTCGCTAACGGTATGCCAACCGGTCCGATGCAGGTGGTGCTGTCAGGCTTCATTGACGCCGACGGCAACGCCCGCGGCAGACCTGTTGGCGTTGTAGTAGATGGGCATGGCGGCCTGTTGGTGGCCGACGACGTTGGCAACACCATATGGCGCGTTACCAGCGCACGCACTATTTTTGAACGGGTTTCAATCAAAGATTCTACTGGCAAGCCTCGTTAAGCAAACTATTAGCGTGTGGCCTTTGCTCAAAGCTTTGTTACTAGTGTTTAGTGATCGTTTCATTCAATGCTTGTTCTAAAGTTCTGAAAAACTTTTCAGCTCGGTCCGGATGATCGTAATCCTGAAGAGCAATTGCATAATCGACTGAATCAAAATGTGACATTGATTTTATAGCCTCTAAGATTTTCATAGTTTTACCCATAAATTTATCAGAAATATCATTTTCTAAAGAATTTAAATCTTTGAAATTACTATATAGATATCTCATTACATTTATTTCTGGAGGGTAATCTACATAGAATTTCAAAACATCATCTTCAATAGTTTTACCTATTATTTTTTTTCGATCGAATTTTACACCACACAAATCAAATATTTTTTCATACTCAAAAATTATCGCTGTACTAGAAGCAAAATTCCAAACATCTTCATTGGTATAGCATTTCGCAACGGTGTCAGTGTAGTCTGCCTCTTTGTGGGAAAGAATCCAAATTATCGCTTTACAATCTGCAGTCAGTTTAGCTAAATCTTTTTTAGCTTCATTAATTTTTTTTGGTGAGAGAAATGTAGCATTTTTATTAGGGATAACACCCCACATAGTATATAGAAATGAAAACACGTTTCTGGGCAAGTTATTAATCATTAAAATTCCATCCAGTCATCAGGAATTTCCTCACCTGTCTGCCAATCTTCCGCTTTTCTAAAATCTACATGAGTTTTTTCATTCATTGAAAAACCGTCTTTTCTATATCCAGTTCTCTTAACTTTATCTAAAAAATCATTCTTCATTCCACGGTTCTCTAATTCTTTGAAAAACTGATTATTATGCTTTTGGGTAGTTTCATAGTGACCTGACTTATTACTCACTTCAGTTAATAATCCATCAATGACTTGCAAGGTACCCGCTGATGCAACGGCACCACCACTCGCTAACGAGGAATGGTGAAATATTTCTCTTTCTTGATAATTCGAAGCATATATACGTCCATCGGCTTCCATGACAAATATAGCACCTCCCCAAATTGAAATTGCCTCCCCCGTATCGAAAGGCTGACCTGAAATTTTGTTTACTAGTAAACCATTACTGACTTCAAGTTCAAATTTTAATTTCTGTTTTTCATCAAGGTATTCAACTACATTTGGTTTATTCCAACGCATGCAATTGTCTAGATCATTTTCGCCATTGTATCCAGGCAATAGATCAGTTGTCTTGTAAAATGGCTTCCCCTCCTTACAACTCAACCCCAACGGATCAACCCAATTAACATGATTAGGCGCATATTGGTAGTGGTTAATGCCGCCTAGCAGGCCTATGGGGTCCTGGCTGATAAAGCGGCCGGTTTCGGGATCGTAGTAGCGAAAGTGGTTATAATGCAGCCCGGTTTCACTATCAAAATACTGGCCTTGAAAACGTAACGGGTTATCAATTTCGTTACGCGTTACAGCCGCTTTACCAAATACTGAGTAGCTGGCTTGCCAGACGATATTGTTTTCACTGTCGGTTAACGATAGTGGCGTGCCGAGTTGGTCTAACTGGTAATAATAAATCGCGCCATTTTTCAGTAGTAATAATGGTTTATTGCTGCCTGGCTCGAAGATATACCAGCTATATTCACCGGCACAGCGCTCACCGATAAGCTTATCGCCATCCCAGAAATACTCGGTGCGCTCGCCACCGCTGATTTTAGCACTGCGTCTACCCAGGGCATCGTATTCGTAGCGGCTGATAGCACCGTTGCAGCTAACGCTGGTTAGCTGGTTAAAGCCATTAAACTCACGCTGCTGGCTACTTGGGCCAGAGGCAGCATGTAACTGGTTGCCACTGTCATCGTACTGATACTGCTTATCGTGATAGCGCAGCAGCCGGTCTTGTTTTACTTCAATGCCTTCGCCAGTGGGGTTGCCAAAACTATCCCATTGATGGCGCTCATTCTGGCTAGGGTCTGTGCTATGCTGCTTGTTGATTAACTGGTCCAGCGAATTGTACTGATACTCAGTGTTGCCCAGCTGGTTATCCGTTACTTTTTGCAGCTGATGCAATGGCGTATAACTGTACTGGCGTTGTTGCCCGAGCTCACCCCGCCGCCAGTGCTGCATGGTTAAGCGGTTAAAAGCATCAAACTGCTGCTCCAGCATCAGGCCGCTGTTGTACTCGCGGGCAGTTTCGCGCCCGGCACTGTCGAAGGTGCGCCAAATTACAGGCTGCTGATTTACTGCCAGCTGGGTCAGCTGGCCTTCTTCGTTGTAACGGTAGTCTATGTTGGTGCCATCAGGTAGCTGAGTCGTGCTGCATTTACCTTGCTCATTATACTGATGATACGTGCAGCTGTTATCCTGCCATATCTCAGTCAGCTGGCCGTTTAAATGGTAATTAAACCGCAGTTTGCGCTGGCCATTACTGGCCCGCAATACCCGGCCAATTTTGTCATAGTGAAAATGATTACTGGCCAGCGCCTGGCCATATAGCGCCGTTTGTTCGGTGATCCGGCCGCGTTTATCCCGCTTTACTTTCAGCTGACGTTTACTGCCGTCTCGAACGCCGGCAATTTTGCCGTTAATATCGTACTGCAAATGCTGCTGGCGGCCATCAAAGCCCTGCAAACGCACCGGCCGCTCCTGAGCATCATAGTCCAGCTGATAGCTGGCACCGTCGCTGCGCATAATGGCGGTTAAGTTACGTTCATTATCATACTGGTAGTCAAAAGCACTGCCATCTGCTTGTAACAGCCGGCTCGGTTGGCTTAATCCGCCGTACTGGCGTTCAACGATGTCCCCATTGGCATTGGTTGTGCTTCGTAAACGGCCACTCTCGTCGTAGCTGAAATGCTGCTCCAGACGCTGTGCAACACTCAGACTTTCACTTTCTGCCGGATACTGCACTTGTTTTAACAGCTTGCCAGCAGGGTTGTAATGGTATTCAGTTACCAGACCACTGGCATCTACCATGCCGTTTAACCGGCCCAGGCTGTCATAGCTGTAACGGGTTAGCGCATCGTTATGTTTCACCGCCAGTAGCTGGCTTTCATCACTCCATAATAACCGCTGCACGCCACCTGCGGGTAAATACACTTTCTCCAGCTGGTTTTCACCATTATACTGGTATCGCGTAACCGAGCTGTCAGGGTTAGATTCTTGTAATAACAACCCACCAGCGCTGTATTCCCGGCGCCATTGCCGCCCTTCAGCGTCAATAATAACGCTGCGTTGGCCCAGCTCATTATATTGAAAATGCGTAATAGCTGCGTCAGCTTGTTCCAGAGTAACCAGCTGAGAGTTTTCATTATAATAAAAGCGGGTCTGGCTGCCGTCCGGTAATGTTTCAGAAGTTTTTTTGCCCTGCTTATTCCAGCTGTATTGCCAGGTCGCACCATCCGGTGCCACCTTTTTTATCAGCAAATTTCGCTCATTATGAAAGTACTGCCAGCAATGGCCGTTACCATCGATACTGCTGGCGCTGTGATTGCTATCGTCATAACTGAAACGATAGTCATAAATGCCATTATCACCCCAGTTACGAACACAGCGGGCTGCCGGGCCGTTACCCTGCCAGCTGAAATAATGACAAAAGCCACTGGCTCGTTGCCGTACCGTGAGTAAATGCTGGCTGTACTGATATTTTTCTGTTTCGTCACCACTGTTGGTTGCACCGATTAGCTCTTTTTCGTCGTTGTACTGGTACTGCGCCAGCAACAGCTCTGTGCCTTTGGCTCCTTGTTCACTCAGGCTGACAGCTTCAATCCGGCTTAATAAGCCGGCAGCATTGTAGTGCAGTTCAATGCCTTTTTTGCGGGTATAATCAATACGGCTCAGCCGGCTTTGCCGGTTATAATAAAGCTGCAGATAACGCCCCAGGCTATCCATTACCTGATGCAGCAGCCAGCGTTTTCTGCCGGCTTGATCATCGTTTCCCGGGGCAGGATCAGTGGCCGCAGGTACAAATATCCAGTGCGTATTATCTGGCTTTAATAACACCAGGCTGCCATCGGTTTCTGCACGCAGAGCCAGCTCTTCGGCGAGTTGATAGCTGGTCTGGCCAGGCTCTGGCCGACTAAAATGCAGTTGCCGCCCTTCTTCATTTACCAAACGCAGGGTCGTCGTGCCGGCTTCATCACTTACGCTATCGATATGCAGGTTAAAATTACTGCGCCAGCCATAACCAAACCCAATATTCTGATGGCTTTGACTGGAACGGTACGTGCGTCGCCATTGCATCGGCAAGGGGCCGGCAAGCTCAAAATCGGTTAGTTCAAGAATTTCTTCGCCGGTACACATTGACACCGGATCACCACATTTTTCAACCTTGTCGGTCTCGGGCGTTTGCCGGCTGGCGGCATTGGTACCGCTCTTTTCTGATACAACATGGGCCCTGCTGGCGGCGCTGCTATTACCCGAACTGCTGGCTGCAGCTTTGCCTCCCCGTTTCATGGTTTTAGTGCTAGCCCTGGGTGGCGTGACAGACTCAGCTGCGCCCAATACAGCTTTTCGTTCCGGCACCTGCAAAACAAGTAATTTGCCGTCCAGTAAGGTTGTGGCCAGGGTGCGACATAATTCAGCGTCACGCACCGCGCTTAACGGCGCTGCTAAATCTGCCTGCGCTGATTGACGGCAAAACCATTGATACACCTGTCTGATACTGTCACTTTGGGTGGCGCTGCGATCGAATGACTGGCGGATCCAGTGCGTAGCAGCATCGCGGCTGGTAAAGTTTAGCGGCGCGCCACTTTGGCCCTGGCTGTCAGTGCAAAAGATATACATTTTGCCTGAACGGGATTTAAGGGTTAAAGAATGCGCCACCATGCCAGTTGTTGTCCTTAAGAGTCAGATATATTACTGGCTTGTTGCCAGCTGAAAACCGCCACGGCGCGGTACAAACGCTGTGAAATTTCACATTGCAGGGTAAAACCACGGTGTCCTGCGTTTAAATACCCCAGGTACAAATGCAACAATCGGTAAACTCCGCCAGCCGCGCCAAGCTCGCCGGTAAAATAGGCTGGAAAGCTCAGCTGAGTGGCGGCATCAATCACCGGCGCTAAGCGCGGATAGTGCGGCTGCCAGCAAGCTGTTGTCGCGCTACTGCCGTTATCTGCCAGATACAACCAGCTCAGCGGACCGTCAGTATTCGCGCTGGCACCGTCAAATAGATTGCCTATAGCCAGTTCATCGGTTTCAGTGCTAACCGTGGCATCTGAGGCCAGATAATGACACCGTAAACCGGTATCGCTTTGTGTAAGCGCCATAGCCACCGCAGCCTCAGACCACACGATTTGTTCCGTTTCCAGGTTCTCTGAGTAGTCAGCGTCCTGGCCTACTTTTGCAGCAGCGCGCGTCATTGCAGCCTGCTCCATCGCATTTGCAACCGGGCTATCCAGAGCAATCAGCCATATCACTGGGGCTCCGCTATCCAGTAATTGTCTGGCCGTGGCAAGCGCTAACAGTGCCGCACTGCTGCCATAAGGAAATAGTTGGCATGCAGCATGACTTAGCAACGAGGGAAACTCTTGCTGCAGTGCGCTGATAAACTCGGCTAACATCTGCTCGCCTGCCAGCTGTTCCGGTAACACCAACAACACCGGCGCCGCAGCTGGTGCAGTACTTAATTGCGGCCATAAGGTACGAAGCAACGCAACCAAACGTGCTGGCAACGGCAAGCCGGGTTCAATCTCAGACAGTTGATTAAATTGCCACCACTGGCCATACCGCAACACCAGACTTGGCGCTACCGGCACCACGTCCAGCTGCATTGCCCAGTCAGTAATGGCAGTTTTACCCAGCACCGCGGCGTAATCTTTTACTGCTAGGCAGTTGGCCATACACCACCCTGCCAGTTGTTCGGTTCTGCCAGGGCCAGGCCTGGTTGCTGCATTACTTGCAGAGCGGCAGCAGCAAAACGTTGATACTGATTTCCGCTAAGCCAACACGCCGCTAAATTCAGCCTACTTTGCAACTGGCCGCCAAGCAGTGGCTCGATGGTATCGGCCACATGCTGGCTCTGCTCTGCTGCCTTGCCGTTTAGCAGGTTGTCTGCTGCCAACGCGCCCAGCATGGTTATCAGGGCGCTTTGTGCTGCTGCATGGTGTGCTGGCTCACGGGCTATTTCCAGCAGCAACGGACAAAACTTAGCTAAACCGCTAAAGCCCATTGCATTAACCGCCAGCGCAATATCGCTAATACAGAGTGCATTTACTATTCGTACTTTATGCTCAGCAGACGCGCCAAGCAGTAATAACTGCAGTTGTCTGGGCGTCAGACATTCAGCGCTTTGTAATTGCTGCACAATGTCGTACTCGTCTATGTGATGCCCTAACAGATACAAACTGTAATTGAGCTCGGCCAGGCTTGCTGTATCAAGGGTGTTATCTGCTGCCAGCTGCTGTAAGGCAGCCCGCTGCATGGTTAAACCACTATGTCCGGCTATTTGAATCGCGCTTCGTATATCAAAGTCTTGCATGGCCCTAAAGAGCCTGCCGGCAGCCGGTTTGTCGGCAAGCAAACAGATGAACTGGCTTTGTTCTGGCCGGCAGTACTGCTCAAAATAATGTGCTTTATTTTTTTGTTGTAATGCCAGCCATAACTCAGCCAGCAACACTTGTGCAGACAACGCAAACGGCAATGCCAGGATTTTGTCCAGTTCAGCGACATGGTTATTCAGCACTGCATTGAGCCAGAATGGCATGTCATCCCGCTGCTGACGCAGATAGCGCTGACATAAACGCACACTTTGTAGCAATCGATAGTCGTGCTGCTGCAACTGGCTAAGCGTAATATAGTCACTACTACCAAGACGCACTCTTTGCAGCCATAACAGATTGCTGCGCTCTGCCAGATCAGTGAACGTTTGCATCATTGCTTAGCCATACCTCTGCCATTCCTTTGCCTTAGTTCTGTCGCTTCTGGAATAGTTGTGCCAAAACTTAGCCACCAATCAGCACAGTCGGTACACCTACCACTATCTTGCCGCCATGGCCTGTGTCATCACCAAGCCGGGCCGCATTTTTGCCATTGATAAACACGGTAGCCGAGCCGCCACTTATGCTGTCGGGTGGCCCGACACACAAAAGTTTATCGCCCTTGCGTGCTGCTGGCATAGCGGCAATACTGACATTAGGAGAGCCTTGTAACACCGGCCCACCTACATGTGGTACCTGACCAGTAACTTTGGGACAGACATGCATACAACCGATTACCGCAGCGGGCTTGCTCATAGTTCACCTGTTTTGCTTTGCATTTATCATCAACCTGCCATTGGTCCTGAACAGCGTTGTCTCTAATTAATGCTAACCTTGGCGCCATTAATGGTAATATTCACGCCCTTAATGGCAATGGAACCGTCGCTTTTCATCGCTATAGAAGCGGCGCCGGTCTTAATCGTAATCGCATCTCCGGCCTCAATGGTGAGTGCTTTCCCCACTTTATGTGTTTCAGCCCCATCTACCTTGGTGCTGCGGTCTTTATTTACCGTGTCTGTATCATTTCCTTTGATCAGTCGGGCGCTGTCATTATCGATATTGATCTGCTGATCGTATTCAACCTGCAGTTTAAAATTCTTTTCCGCGTGCAAATAAAGTAACTCATCACCCTTTTTATCTTCAAAACGGATTTCGTTAAAATTATCAGCCGCCCCCCCTTCACTGGAACGGGTTTTTACTCCGCTCTGGGTTTTGTCTGTGGGTAAATCGTATGGCGGCATATGGTCAGAGTTGTAAACTGCACCAATAATAACCGGTTGATCCGGATCACCATTTAAAAACTCTACCAGCACTTCCTGGTCCCGCCGTGGGTAAAAAAACATGCCCCATTTTTTGCCCGCCCAGTTCTGACTCACCCGGATAGGACAAGAGCTTTCATGGTCGGTAATATCGCTACGATCCCAATGAAACTTCACGGTGACCCGACCTAGTTCATCAACCGAAATCTCCTCAGAACCTTTACAGGTTACAGTGGCAGTTTGCACACCTTGCACCACCGGCTTGGGCGTATGCAGCAGTGGCCGGTATGCCACCTCTTTGGGCACACAACGGAAACTGTTGCTAATTACTTTCTCAAAGCTCTGGCTTGCGCCGTTCTGGTTAATAATGGCTGCTTCTAAGCGCAAATCAGTAATCACATATTGTTTGCCCTCTTCTGCTTTATCTTCATGTTCACTGATAGTAAAGGTGCGCCCGGCGGTAAAACTACGGCAACTGCTGGCCCCTTGCTGCATAGCCATATCACGTTGCAATGCTTCAAGCCTAATGGTGGCGATGGCTTTAGAGCGGCTGTGGGTTTGGGCTTCTGCCCCATAACTGAAAACTTCATAGTCAGCATGTTTACTGACCAGACTGCCCTTGCCATAACTACCAGTAGGTAACGCTTTGGGCTTTTCCAGATTGTATCCGCGCTGCACAAACTTACCCGGCACCATTTGTATCGCTTTTTGCCACTGGCTGATATGTGCCTCTGCCAGGGTACCGGTGTGAAACTTAACGTTCTTTTCTGTACACGGTTCATATGCTGAAGATTTATCAGCGAGAATCAGCTTGTGCTGGCCTTTGCTGTGTTCAAAAAAGTAGAAGATACCTTCTTGTTCCAGCAAGCGGCTGACAAAACTGAAATCCGCTTCTTCATACTGTACTTTATACTCGTAATCAGGATAACTGCCGCTGATTTTAGAACTGGCATCCAGTTTAATACCATGCTCACCGGCTAGCATTTCGACAATTTTCAGCACATTACTGGCTTTAAAAATGCGACTATTCACCTTATGTTGCATATACCAGGCTGCTGGAACAATACTAAGGTGATAGTCGCGAAAACGATTGCCGCCGGCTTCTTTATTAACTCGTAAACCTAAAGAATTAACCGCGGCTACCACACCATGAATGTAACGCTGGCGGTTATTACCTAGTTCAAGGGTTATACAAACCTCTTTACCAATCAAATCTTTAGCTGCTATTTCCTGACCGTTTGTGTACACCGTCGCTGCCAGTGAAAATAACCGGGATATTCCTTCATCTAATACAAACCGGGTCAGATAAAGCGCATCCTTACCCAGCGGGGTATCAATTCTGATGCTGTTTTCATCCTGGGTAGCTTTTTGCATCCGTTCGCCTCAATTAAGCATGGATTGGTAAAAAGTTCGGGGTGGTGATGAGTAAATACAGCTGATACCGCTGGCGGCATCAGCTGTATGTCAACCTTACAGCTTGGCGCCTTTAACGCCGCTGTAACCGTATACCAATGGCGCTGTAACGTTGTTTTTATCGTCTGTCGGGGTAACAGTCATCATCAGCTCGGTGTAGCTGATGACGATAGTTTCAACAGGACGGTCACCCGAAACTGACATCTGATAGCTGCTGATCATGGCATCAGTCAGTTCAATTTTCATGATTTCTTCAATTTTGTCGCCTTGCTTGGTAATGTGGAATACCGCCTTCTGGCCTTTACCAATAGTCGCTTCTTTGAATAGATCCGGTGATGATTTGTCTTGCAGTTTAGTAATAACAATATCGTTTAACCGGGTAGAACTGGCTTCACGATCCATCGCAGTACCGGTGTAAGAAGTTAACTCGCGGTGAGAACCCCAATCCATCGATAGTACGGTGATCATGTCTTTAAATTCATCAGCGGTAGATTCGCCTTTGATCGCGCCATACTGCAGGTAGGTATTTGCTTGCATGCTATGCTCCTTTTGCATATTTAAAATAGTGTCCACAGAGGACAGATATAAACCCGGGCAAACCTCACCCCGGCTAAACGCCTAAAAAACACTTCCTACAGCCACTATGAATACCACAAACAAATTTAACATTGTTTAAACATTAAAGCGGACTTTGTTGGTAAAGTACTTTTTCAAACTGCCTAAATTATACATTCAACGAAACTATGATCAACTTTTAATTAACTTTTTATTTTTATATTTAACCGAAAATAGTTCACAACAGAATTGCCGGGTTTTGCAACCCGGTATGTTTATATTTTGTAATATTTAATCAATGTAATAGTCGAAGTTTTCACCATTAAAACTTAACTGCACCTGTTGTATTATTTGCTGCTGCGCACTTCGCTGCAGGATCAATACTGACAGTTCTGGTAATAAGGTATTTTGCAAAATATTATGAATGGTACGGGCACCTGAGCCGGCGTCCTGACAGCGGCTGACAATAGCGTCTACTACTGCCTGCTCATAGCTGAATGCGGCACTATAATGTTGTTGTAACCGTTGTTCTATCCTTTGTAACTGTAAAGCGCTAATCAGCGCCAGTTTGTCATCATCCAATGGCAGATAGGGAATAACATTTACCCGCCCTAAAAAAGCGGGTTTAAATATCTGCAGCAAATCGTCTTTCAGTGCTTTAGTCAGGCCTGCGATCGAAGGCGCTGTTTCCGGGTCTTCAAATAATCGCATCGTTGTGTCAGTGCCGACATTAGAGGTCATAATGATAATGGTATTTTTAAAATCGATATCGCGTCCTTCACCATCTTTAATGGTACCTTTATCAAATACCTGATAAAAAATGTCCTGCACACCGGGGTGTGCTTTTTCCATTTCGTCCAGCAAGACCACGCTATATGGCTTACGCCGCACTGCTTCCGTTAAAATACCACCCTCACCGTAGCCAACGTAACCAGGGGGTGAACCCAGTAACAATGACACTTTATGCTCTTCTTTAAACTCCGACATGTTAATGACGGTAAGATTATCCTCGCTGCCGTAAACCTGTTCTGCTATCGCCAGCGCTGTTTCAGTTTTACCCACGCCACTTGGCCCGGTTAATAAGAAAATACCATTGGGTTTATTTTCATCTGCCAGTTGCGCCCGTGACGTTTGCACGGTGCGGGCAATCAGTTGCAGAGCATGTTGCTGCCCGACGACTCTCTCGGCCAGGTGCTGTTCCAGTGCCAGTATGTTATTAATTTCATCAGCGTGCATTTTACCAAGTGGTATGCCTGTCCAGTCAGCAACTACCTCGGCGATCAGCTGCCCGGTAACCTGCCAGTGCACCATGGGCATGGTAAGTTCAGCTAATGACGCCCGAAGCGCGTTCAGCTCTTCGAGCAGCGGTCCGTTTGTTACCGCAGGTTCATTGCCCGGCTCAGGGTTATCGGTAGTTATCGTTGTCGCATTTTGTTGCAGCTGTGCTGCCAGCTGTCGCGCCCGGCATACCCATTCACGCTGGGTTTGCCATTGTTGCTGCAGCTCGCTAAGGCTGCGTTGCGCTTGGGTTAATTGCAGTTGTAACTCTTCTAGCTGACTGGTATGAATTTCACCCAGCGTTTGCTCTCGCTGCAACACACTTATTTCACTGATTAGCTGATCAACTTTCCGCTTTTGATCTTCTACCGGGCCAGGTATCGCATCCTGGCTCATTGCAACCCGGGCACAGGCCGTATCCAGCAGCCCTACGGCTTTATCCGGCAGCTGGCGGCCACTGATGTAGCGATCAGATAAATACGCAGCGGCTTGCAAAGCGTTATCGGTAATACTCACGCCATGATGACGCTCCATCACGTCGAGTAGACCCCGCATCATCAGTACTGCTTTAGCCGGGCTTGGCTCTTCTACTTTTACTACCTGAAAGCGCCGGGTTAATGCCGCGTCTTTCTCAAAGTACTTTTTGTATTCAGCCCAGGTGGTCGCAGCGATGGTTCTGAGCTCACCACGGGCCAGCGCGGGTTTCAGTAAATTAGCAGCATCGTTTTGCCCTGCCTGACCACCACTACCAATCATGGTATGGGCTTCGTCAATAAACAAAATAATCGGGGTTGGGCTCTGCTTTACCTCGTTAATCACGTTTTTCAGCCGGTTTTCAAATTCACCCTTCATGCCGGCACCTGCTTGCAACAGCGCTAAATCGAGCACCCGCAACGCAACAGACTTAAGTTTTTCCGGCACATCAGCTGCAGCAATGCGCAGTGCTAAACCTTCCACAACCGCAGTTTTTCCGACACCGGCTTCACCGGTTAGAATCGGATTGTTCTGGCGGCGGCGGGTTAAAATATCGATCATCTGGCGGATTTCAAAATCCCGGCCAACAATCGGATCAATCTTGCCAGCGCGGGCCTGCGCCGTTAAATCAATAGTGAATTGATCCAAAGCAGGCGTTTTACCAGGCTTAGTGGCTATTCCCGCTAATGGTGCGTCGCCCTGTGCCGATACACTACCGTGCTCAGTAGACTGAGCCGCCAAGCCCGGCCATACCCGCAGCAACTCAGCCGCGTTTATTTTATCCAGCTCTGGAATACGGCGCAGCATCAGGCCGGCAAGGCTTTCATCCTGTAGCAAGGTATATAACAAATAGGCACTACGAACCTGCTGGTCACCAAATTCAATAGTGGTGTTAAGCCAGGTTGCTTTTAACCAGCTTATAAGTTGAACTGCGATACCCGGTAGTGAGTTATTTCCGGTCTTCAGCTGTTCTAAGGCATGCTGCAGCTGGTGGTGAACTTTATCCGTGTCCACGGCAAAAGCCCGAAATAACAAGGCAAAGTCAGTGTTGTCGCGTTGCAGCAACGCATCCAGCCAGTGTTCAATCTCTACCGAATAATGACTGCGTGACTGGCAACGTGCCGTAGCAGCTTCCAACGCCTGTTTACAGTCATTGTTAAGTGTTTCTACCAGACTTTTTAAAGTACTTGTCGACATACATGCTTCCTGTGCATTTATTAAAGCCGGCCCAGTTGGAAACCCACCTGAGCAGAATGCTGCGAAACTGCAGCGCGAATACTTAAGCGGCTACCCCGGCCCAGCACAGTTTCTCTGCCAGCAAGGCGGCTACAGGCAAAATCTTGCTGTTTACCCTTAATAACCAACCGAACCTGTAAATGCGGATCGAGATAACGGCCGACGATCTGCTTAACCAACTGGTAATGGCTGCCACCTGGCAATAACCCGGGCAATTTACCGGCTGGCGCAGCTACCTCAATCACCACCTCTGAACTGACATCCCATACCCGCTGCCCCAGCATACTGGTTTGGCCCAGTGCGCTATTCTGACCTTCAGGCAGGTTGCGACCACTTAGCCGGGTTTGCTCGTCTTTATCTAACGCTAACCAGCGCCCAGATAAGGAAACCACCTTAACGGGAGCGCCGAGTAAATCCGTTAAAATCTGCTGTAAGAACTGGCCTGATCGATTACGCTGGCTAAAGGCGCCCGCGTAATACAGCCCAAGGTTGTCATTGCAGCCACTGAGGTGTTGCAGTAACGTGCTGAACGGGTCGTTTAAACCATCAGCAATCTCGTACTGACAGGCAAAGCGGTATTTTTCCCAGGCCCGGTAATACAGTGAGATCAGCCGGTGATTAAACATATCGAAAAAGTCACGCATCGCGCCGTCGCGTTGTTTTAACCGCTGCAACAGCATTTCAGTATAATGCTGCGGCAATACGCCACTGGGCCCGGTTAACCCCAGAAAGCTGACGTATAACTCCAGTGCCAGTTGATCGTTATTGTTGGTGCGCGCGTTTGCCTTGTTAATAGGTTGGCCGGCAAAACCCAAATGTTGTTCAGCTTTAAACCGGACCAACTCAGCGCCGGGAAACGCGTCGCGTCCCACCCCATGCCACTGCTTTTGTTCAGCGCTAAATTGGCGCTCTATCTGATACACCGCCTGATAAAAATCGAAATCGCCCGGGTTGGCTATTAGTACCGCTAAACTCATAGTGTTAACTTCATAACAGTACCCTGCTGCCTACCCGGGCGGGCCAGCGATGATAGAGTTGTTCGTGTTCTTTGAGTTTGACACTGAGCCGGGTATAGCTGTTGACGCTGGCATATTGCGCAAAAAACGCATCTAGAATGTTGGCAAAAAAATACACATTGCTACCGCTATAAGCAGACTGGCTAAATTCCAGTAAAATTTCGGTACCACTACAGACAGCAATCCTTCCCTGCTGATTTACCCGTGCCGAGCCAGCAGTAAGGGTTAAGCCGGCAATGCCATCAATCAACGCTTTAGATTCCGGCGTACAACGAAAATCGTACAGTTTCAGGGTTTCCTGCAAAACCGTTAATGCCCGCTCGCCACTGAAATGATTCAGGGTAAGGTGGTTAACCAGCTGCCAGCGGCTGCTTTCAGCTAATGCCGGACGTATGCTCATGGTTGGTGCGGTCAAACAGCGTACCGATTTAATCACATCAGCATGTTTGCTAATGGCAAATTCGGGCTCACCACCGCCAAAGGGCAAATAAGCAGGCTGGTTGCGGTTACTACACAAGGCGTTAACCTGAATAACCCAGTTTTGCTGCTCATCGCTATTACTAACCCCTTTGAAGTGACGGTCAATAATGGACAAATATACTTCAGTACCCGCCTCTGCGTAGCCTCCTGCCCAGTCAACAAATTCACGGCGGGTATGCCAGAACAGCTGCTGTTGCACCAGGTAATCTGGATGGCCCTGGCTGTAATAAGGGTTAAGAGTTAATTCATTACCTTGCGGGTCAAACGCCTGCACCTGCTGTACCTGCACCACCTCACAGACATCGGCATCAAGATAGCGCGGGGCCAGTCGGTACTCATATTGGGCAGACTCCAACTTCACTGGCTCCAATTTTTGTTTAAATAAGTTAATCACCGGAGTGCAGCCCAGTAGTACGCTGTCGGCGGTAATATGACGCTCTAACTCATCCGCACCTTCGGCCAGATAAAAATACAAGTCCACTTTATCGGCAATCCCCGGCCAGCTTGGATCCAGCTCGTTGAGGGCAAAAAACAAAAACTTTTCCGGACATAAAAATTGCTCAATCAACAGCCGGTAGCCACTGAAGCTGCGCTGACTGTAAGGCACTACCTGCTCATCGTCTGCAAAGCCAACGGCTTGTAAGTGACGTGGTTGCAAAAATCGCATGTGTTCAGGCTTGCCTGATGGGGCAACGCCGATACTGATCACCTGGCGCAGGATCAGCTCAAACAATTTGTAAACATGATGGCGCTGACCGTTCAGATAGAATCGCAACTTTCCTACCGCTAATTCCTGCAGTGAGGTGTTTTCAAACTCACAGGCTAAACTCAGCTTTAATAATGCTTTAGCAATCTGGCTGGATGGCGGTTTCGGCGCATGAAATGGTGCATTCTTAAATTCTGCCTGTACCACCTCCAGCGGCCAGATATCAGTATCGTAGCAACTCTGGAACGTACAGGGCTTTAGCCCCTCTGCCCGGGTTTCAAACTGGGTGCCCCGTTTGACGCAGATCCCTGAGGTCGATAAATTCTGACTCACCAGTTTTAACACCGATATCGAGGGGATGGGCGCCTGGTAATCCGGATACATCTGGCCAAGTAATGCATCTGTCAGTTCCGGAAAGCTGTCATCCAGCTTCTGTCGAATTTGCCCACTAAGTAAAGCAAAGGCCTCAATTAAGCGCGATACGTGGGGGTCTTCTACCGTCTCTTCACTGATCCGCAACCGGCCGGCGATTTTCGGATATTTTTCAGCGTATTCGGCACCCATCCGGCGGATAAAAGTCAGTTCACGATTGTAATACTTTAGTAACTCATCATTCATTACTGATAATCCCTGATGGTCAGCCCCAGATGAACCGGCTCTACCTCCGAGTCAAACATAATATGTTCGGGTTCGGGGTCAGCATATAGCAACGCCTGGATCCGTAACCGTAACACCCGCTCAATATTTTGGTCCTCATCAGCCAGCGTTACTTCTACCTCGACAAACCTGGGTTCAAAGCGCCGGATACATTGCTCTACTGCCCGACATAACAGTTGCCGGCCTTCAATAGAGTCGACTACCATTACCGAGAAATCGGGCAGACCGTAGTTCAGCAGGCTTTGTTCCAACTCGCTGTAACTCTCAGGCCAGACATGCCATTGCACCCTGGTATTAAGCAGGTTTTCCAGATCACGCCGCACACTTTGCCGCAGCGCTTTTAAATCAAAGCCACGACGTTGCCGGCCAGGATCTTTCTGGCCCGGCGCATCGTCAATCAGCCGATCGAGCAGTGACATTTGCAACGCTTGTTTCTGATGCACTTTCATTGACGTTATTCAGCCATTGCCGTACTGACAACCGCCTCGGTTTCGCCTTCAGTGCTAAGCTGATGGATATCGCCCAAAGCCACTGCTTGCTCACCCAACAACAACATTTTCTGGCCAGTACCGGTAATCAGTCGGGCGCTATGTTCATGCCAGTCGGTAGCCCGGCCTAGCTGAATCACCGGATCAGCAGCGGCCTCTGCGCCGCTAGCCATTAGCGGAGTTGACACATAAATAAGGGGTAAAAAAGCCTCACCCTGAGGACCATCAATAATACTGATGTCAACCCGCCGCCAAATAAGGTCAAGCAGACTTTTGACAGGATGCAGCTTTAAACTGGCGATTTGTTCAAACCCCGCCAGATAATACTTACCATCGGTGCCAAATAATTCCAGATACCCAGCCAGGCTGTCGTCCAGATCCCGGATGTCCGAATGGCATTGGTCGAGATGAGCAATAGCAACCTGCGGCCTTAATTGTTCCATTTCCTCAGCCGCCATTGTCGCGGCAGCGATGTCATGTTCATGCATGGCTAAGCGTAGCTTTAACAACGCGCTGAACATCAGTGTTGGTTCACCAAACAACGTGGCCGTCATGCCGCCCTGGTAAAAATCACGCCGGGCAGTTTCTGCCCTGATCAGTTGCCGGACATTAACGGCGCCGAGTAGAAAATCCGGATGCTGACGAACTATCATGTCCAGCTGTGCATCAGCTTTATCCAGCTCACCCGCTATACACAGCAACTCAACGTATACTGCGCGCATCTGGGCATTCAGTGGGTCGTCCCGCAGCGTCGCCAGGGCATGGCTCAACGCAGGCTGTAACTGACCACTACTGATCAACGTATTAAGTTTTTTCATTTAAGATCCCTCAGGCTGACGCCTTTTGCTTCGGAGACAGCTCCGCGACTAACTTTACTGATGTCACCATCTGATCGAGCTGAAAATGAGGCTGCAGCTGGATCACTGAATAATAACGGCCGGGCTGACCCCGTTTTTCTTTAACTTTTATCTGTGCTTCCCGCAAAGGCCGGCGCGCCCTCACTTCATATGAGGCATCAGCAGAGGCCGTGGTGTAGTTATGCAGCCAACGCTGCAATTCTTGCTCGCAGTGTTCTGCAGAGACGTACCCCCCCACTTTGTCGCGACCAATGACTTTGATGTAATGGGCAAAACGGGCCACACATAAGATGTATTGCAGCATGGCCGAAAGCCGCGCGTTTACACTAGATAGGGTTTTATCGTAAGCTTTGGCTTCCTGCACCGACGCATTGTTATAAAAGGCATAGAAATCACTGTAAGGCACCGCCGACAGCGGCACAAAACCGGCATCTGATAACGCTGCTTCAAAGCGGTGGCCCACCAGCAAATTGACCGAGGGTTTATTGAACGGCTGGTATTTCTCCGTTTCATACTGACTTACCGGCAAATGCGTCACCAGCCCAAAATTATAATGGCCGGCTTTCATGCCGCGTATTTGGCCAAACCAACCAGACTCGCTGTATGCCCTGACCAACACCCCGGCAAATGCCCAGGCGGCATTACCCCATAAATAGTCTCGCTGCGGCTGGCTAAATTGCTCTTTAAACACGAAGCCTTCCGTGCGACTGCCATCATCTTTATAGGGCGGGCGCATCAGTACTTGCGGCATTACCAGACCTAAAAAGCGGGCATCTTCCATATTGCGAAGCGCCCGCCATTTAACATATTCCGGTTGTTTAAACTGGCTGGCGATATCACTCACCTGGCCCAGCTCTGAGAAATGGTCAACCCCAAATAAGGAAGGATGCGCCGCAGTAATAAAGGGCGCAAAAGCTGCAGCGGCGGTTCGGGCTACCTCTTTTAACGTATCAAGATCATTAATACTCTGGCCGCGGCGGATTTTGTGACTGATTTGGTAATCGCCAATTAACACCCCAAATGGTTCGCCACCAGCCATGTCAAATTCGTTATCATAAATAAGTTTGAAAAAATCACTCTGGTCAAAATCGATAGCCCGGTTAATATCTTTGCTAAGCTCAGGCCAGGAAAGAGAAATAAGTTTAACTTTCACTTTTTGTTCCCGATCAAAACGCTCTGTCTGCTCAGTCAGATACAACAAACCCCGCCAGCTTGCTTCCAGTTCCTGCAGCAACTTATGATGTAATACTGCATTCAGTTGCTGGTTGATAAGAAAATCAATTTCAGCAATGGCCCGGCCCAGCACCGGTATCACAAAAGCTGCGCCGACACAGGGACGGTTTTCAATATGTTGCAGCCAGAACAGCACCGCTTTTAGCGGATCGGACTCCCGTAAAAAACGGCTCAGTAAACCTTTTCTGGCATAACGGGCATAGGACGGACAGGGACTGGCGTCCTCCTCTGTATCAAATACTGTATCAGCAACAAAATTAACTGCGTCAGCCATGACTTTTCCGTCCCTGCCTCTATTAACTGCTCAGAGTGAGTTACTAAAACCCGCTTAGCTACCCATTTCCGGAATTTTGGCTACTAAACGTAATGACGTAGACAATTCTTCCAGTTGCAGCCATGGTCGTAACCAGGCTACGGCATTGTAAGACCCGGGGCGTCCGGGGATCTCACGAACCTGCACCTTAGCATCGGCCAGCGGATAACGGGCCCGGACTTCCTGGCCACTGCCTTCTGACGCATTGACATAAGTCAGGATCCAACGATTAAGCCATACTTCCACATCCTCGGCTTCCATAAAGCTGCCGATTTTGTCGCGGGCCAGTACCTTCAGATAATGGGCAAACCGTGATGTCGCCATTAAATAAGGCAGGCGGGCAGAGATGGCAGCATTCGCTGTCGCTTCCGGGCTTTCATATTTTTTCGGTTTCTGGGCGGTCTGGGCACCGAAAAATACCGCGTAATCAGTGTTTTTGTAATGGCACAGTGGCAAAAATCCCATTTTGCCAAGCTCAGCTTCCCGCCGGTCGGTAATGCCTATTTCGGTAGGACATTTCAGATCCGGGTCGCCATCATCACTCATAAAGATATGTGATGGTAAACCCTCCACTTTACCGCCACCTTCCGCGCCGCGAATGGCGGTACAGAAGCCATACTGGGCAAAGGCATTGGTCAGCCGGCTACCCAGTACATAAGCAGCATTCATCCAGCAGTAATGGTTATGGTTGGTATTTTTTGCTACCGCTTTCTGAGTATCCAGTTCGAACTCTTCATAACCAAACTCTTCTACCGGCGCTGTGGTACTGCCATAAGGCAAACGTGCCAGCACCCGCGGCATCGACAACGTGACAAAGCGCGAATCATCACTGTCACGGAATGAACGCCATTTGGTGTACTCCAGTGATTCAAAAATCTTTTCCAAGTCACGTGGTTTGGAAAGCTCAGTCCACTCATCAAAACCAAACAGGGCCGGTGAAGCACTGGACAAGAACGGGCAAAAACCAGCGGCAGAAACATTTGACATATAGGTCAGAGTTTCAATATCTTCCGGATGATTGGTAAACTCATAGTCACCAATGATGGCGCCATAGGGTTCGCCACCCGGGGTGCCGAATTCTGTTTCATATACTTTCTTAAAGGTCTGGCTCTGGTCAAACTCAACTGCTTTACTTAAATCTTTGTAAAGCTCTTTTTTGCTCATGCTGATCATACGGATCTTCAGCGAGCTACCGGTTTCGGAATTAGTAACCAGGTGATTAAGACCACGCCAGCTGCCTTCTAATTTCTGAAAGTCTTCTGCGTGCATAATAGCCGCCAGCTGATCAGAGATTAGGGTATCAAGCCGGTTAATTGCCTCGTTAAAGGTTACCGTCAGGTTTTTATTCCAGCTAACGGTACCGCTCATTGCTTCTTCGGTTAGCGTCCGAATTAATTCTTCAGCGCGCGATGCATCTGTCTGCTTGGTGGCACCGATAGCCTGGTCAAGTAGTGAGGCAAACTCGGTGCTGCTGTCGTGGCTTTGTGCTAAGGCTTCCGTACTCATATTATTTGTCCTCTACATTCAGTTCCTGCGCCAGCTGTTGCAGGTCAGCATCACTGTTAAGTACCCGTTCCAGGATATTTTCAAGATCTTCAGAGCGGTCAATTTTGGTCATCAGATCCCGTAATTTGTTACGGGTAGCCATCAGTTTTTCCAGCGGCTCAACCTGACGGACAATGGCCGCAGGCTCAAAGTCCTGCATCGATTTAAACTGCAAATCCACGGCAAACTCGCTGCCATCGCCCGCCAGTTTATTTTCCACTTTAAAATTAAGCTTCGGGTTCATCCGTTTAAGTACTTCGTCAAAATTATCGCGGTCAATTTGAACAAAGCGTCGGTCTTTTAACGGCTTTAGTGCCTGAGTATTGTGGCCGGCGAAATCGCCCATTACCCCTACTACAAACGGCAGTTCTTTTTTTACCGCATTACCTTCGGTTTCTACATCATAAGTAATGTGGACCCTGGGTTTGCGCACCCGTGACAACTTACTGTGAATACTTTCCATTTACGCTCTCCTATCATTTGTCTGTCGTGGCCGCGCAGGCAACGCTGGCCGGTTGCACTACTTAGTCTGCGGTATCCCCGCCAGACGAAAATAACTGTTTCGGGTATTGTTATCGTCAATCAGCTCCTGCAAAAGCTCCGGCAAAGTAAGATCACTCCAGCGGATCACCTGCTCAAGCGCGTACGACATTGGCGAATGAGGTTCGGTCTTACGAAAAAAATCAACAGCATGTTGCAACGAGCGAATTACCTGCTGACGTGATTGCAGTTGCTCATCGACATTATTAGATGGCGGGTTAACCAGGAAGTCAGCTTCGCCAGTTGCAGCGGAATCATCAGCCACTTTCAGCTTATCTGCTGCCAGATAGCTCACCGCATCCAGACACTTTTGCATGGCTTTACTAATGGCAGTGGTTGGCTGCGGCTCGCCGGCCATGGCAGCATCCATTGCGTCAGACAATAGTTTAAACTCACTAATCGCCTGCTGAATGTCATGATAAAGTTGCTGATAAAATCCGGCCGGGGTTTCCTGCACCGCCTGTTGAATTTGCTCCAGGCTGGCGATACCGGCATCAGCTCGAAGTTTTTGCTTACTTTCATCTTTGCGGGATAAGTCGGCGGCGCGTACATATTGCCAACAGGCAAAACACCCTGTTGAACTGACATCGGTAATGGGAATACTTAATATTGGGGTAATTAGCGCGCCATCACCTTCATAGCCATTGAGGCCAACCAGCGGCGCTATCCGGGCGTCCATGCCTTCGTCATCCGGCAGTGGATACAGATCCTGCCAGAAATGTTCAATTAGTAAACGGGTCACTTTAAATCCGGCGGCCAGGCCGGCAAAACCCTCTGTGCGACACCAGGCTTCAATCAGCCAGGCAGCATATTCCAGATCCTTACTTTGCTCAGCTAATATATCGGGTAATGCCTGGGCAAGCGGTCGCCAATCGAGTACCAGCGCCTGAAAATCTTCGTCCTCAAACAACATCGCCCGTTCATTGGCCCGAGCCTGGCTGCGCACGTCTTTTAAAGTGTAATACTGCGAGGTAGGAGAGATATCGCTACGAGGATCGATGCCCGTCGGCGCATGCTCTGCAACGGGTTTAATTAACAACTCGAAATCTATTAACTCACTGCGATCCATCACAATTAACCATTAAATCTATTAACAGCAAAATATGTTACTTTATAGCTCACAAAATAACAACATATCAAACTATATTTATACATTTTTCAGGTTTAGTGGAATTGTTTTGTCATTTTCATTAACATTTGTTTCGCGGCGCACTTTAATCAGGATGCTAGTGATATTGTCTTTAGCCCCGGCAACTAACGTAGAATGCAACAATGCTTTACTGGCGTCAGCAATATCATCATGTTGTAAATATTGATAAATTTCATTATCAGGTAACTCTTTTGTTAAACCATCGGTACACAATAAAAATAAATCATCTGGCTGACAGGTGTCTGAATTCAATGCAACATCAAGTTGTGCGTCAACCCCTACCGCCCGGGTAATTACATTTGCCAGTTCATGGCTCTCTGCTTCGCTGGCCGCCAACAACCCTTGAGATATCATTTCATTAACCTGGCTGTGATCATGGCTTAATTGTTTTAATGTGTTGTTACGTAATAAATAACAGCGGCTATCTCCAGCCCAAAGTAAGTGATAGCTATCCTGCTGAATAAACAAAACCACCACAGTAGAGCCGGCCAGCGTGCCAAGCAGCTGTTGCTGACTGTATTTTACCAATGCCCGATTGGCATCCTGTAATGCCTGGCTTAGTATGGTTGCACTTAACGCCTCTCCGGCACTGTCCACCGCCGTTTTCAGCAGGTCCATCACCATTCGGCTGGCGACGTCACCAGCGGCATGACCTCCCATGCCATCAGCCACCGCCCATACGCCGGCTTCAGGCAGCGCCAAACAGGCATCTTCGTTAAGTTTTCGAACTAAGCCTTTGTGGCTTTGGGCATGAAATGCAATTTGCATAAAACTGAAACCATCCGGATTAATATTGAATATGTTTTTGCTGCCAGTTCCAGCGTGACCAGTCGCCATCCAACATCGCTGCATACTGGCTAACCTGAGGTAAACCAGAGGTCACCAGCAAGCAGGGGGCGACATGCTCAGAGCCATTGGTCCACCACAGGCAATAACGTGAAAACTGTTGCTGGTAGCTCTGATGCAACAAACCAAGACTCTCCAACGGCTCACTGCCACTGATCGTCCAGGCCTGACGAATGGCTTCATTGTTGCTTTGACTGACACTGATTCTCTTTGCTTCAGGCCAGGCAACATGCAGCTTGCCAAGCGCTGCCAGCCACTGCTGCAAATTAAAGCCGTCGTCCAGGGTAGCAAGTACCTGCTGTTCGAAGGTGTCACACCAGTCCCGTTCCTGCCACGCCTGAACCGGAGTGACGGCCAATTCAGCCGCCAGCGTAAAGGGGTAATGGCGTCCTACCTGATCGACCGATGGCATCAGGGTACCGGCCATTGCCTGATCGCTACAGACACCTGCAGATAAGGCAAAGTGCCAGACCGGACTAGTCAGGTAGGTTTCCAGCCAGGTCGCACCAAGTTGTTCCCGACTTACCGCAAGCACTGCCTGCAGCCATTCATTCCAACTATCAACAAAGGCAACCTGGAGCCCCTGAGCCAGAAAATCTCCCTGGCTGGCGACTTTTCCGCAAAAGCCTAACGTTGAGTTGATGGGTGATATTACAGGCTGGCCGGACACGAGAACGCCTCCAGTTCGTTGCTCCAAAACGGCGTGTTGACCGTATCTGGAACCAACTCCAGCCGGGCTTTATTGCCCTGCACCGCCAGATGCAGCACTTTATCACTGCGGGTTTGCGGCCGAGCCAGCGTTAGTTCATCCAGTAAGCGGAACCAGGACCACTCCCCTTGATAGCTGACGTTTGAAGACAGGCCGGCATTTGCCGGGGTAAACACCAGCCGGGTCTGTAGTTTGTTGCGATCGCCCGGCCAGTAAAACTGGCTGGAACGGGTTGGTCCATGCCGGTAAGACAATTCCTGTCCCGCAATGTCCAGCATCAGGTGGGTAATATGCCGATCGAGAAATAATGGTTTTAAACTAAAGCCAACTTTCAATTTCTGGCTGCCCGGTTCAAAAAACGTGCTACGAATACGCTGGGCACTCTGAAAGGTCTTTAGTACGCTGGCATTCAGCCCTATGTCTTTTTTGAACGTCCACGCCGTGCGACTGGTGTTAACAAAGGGGCTCAGATAATCATTAAAAAAACTGTCTAACGTGCCGCCATATCCGAAGAAACGCTCAAAGTCGCGTAATTTAATATCGGAGCTAGCCTGGCGATTCAGCGGATAACGACCAGCAATAGCGCCGCGATACTCACTGAGTACCTTGCCTTGCCAGGCTTCATTAATATGTTGCCGACTGCCGCTGGCAAACAGCTGTGCGGTATCGCTGGAAATGTTACCCAGCCAGGTACTGAACGGCGCCGGCACTTCACTGCGGATCCGGCGCAGAGCCACATTCAGCTCATTCGCTTCCTCTGAGTTAAGCTGGTTGGCATAAGCCTGCCGCGCCCTGCCCCCAGGCGCATATAAGCGTTCCAGATAATCATAGTAGCGCCGGGTAGTCTGGCCAATTTGTTCCAGCTGCGCATCGTTAATGGCCAGCAATTCAGAAAACGCCGCCTCAACTTCTTTACCCGGTAAACTGCGACTGACATCGGGCATCTCGTCTGGTAATACCCTGTTTAAGCGGCGGGTCTGGCTGGAAAACTGAGTCTGAGCTACCTTGCCGGCCACATCTGCTGCCATATCGAGTTCGGCCGATTCCGGCAACTGGGTTAGTCGCAGATTTTGCTGCGCCGCTTTTATCAGGTTCTGAATAGGCTGCTCCGGCCCTGCCAGAATTTTAGTGTGAGCCAGCCCCTGTTCAACATTGGTGATAGGCTGCATTTCGATGTCGTTTAGCAACTCCTGCCATAAATATACATAGTCCCGCATATAGCGCATGGTAACCTGGGCAGATAAATCAGCATTGCTCTGCTTTGCGGCGCCATCGTCCTCATCACCGTATACCCAGCTGTCCGACAGCAGCTGGCGAATGATCCGGCGCTTCTCAATGTTGAAAACACCATGAAACCCCTGATAAGTATATAAGCCTGAAATACCCTGGCGCAGCGGTTTACCACTGCGCCGGCTGAACAGCGTTACGCTGTCAGTTGCCAGCACGTCTGACAGGCGAAAATCTGGAATATGGCTATCCATCAGCTCAGTTCGGATCCGCTGATAAGCGCGCTCAGCTAATGGCACTGTCATCAGCAGATCACGGGTGCCTGCCACCACCTTTTCGTCAAAACGGGCACCCTGAATACCTGCCTGTAATAGCGCATCCAGATGGCTTTGTAATGAGTTTCGAAGCGGCTGGTTAATTTCAGCCGGCAACAGGCGCTCAGTAAACTGGGCAAACCAGGCCTGCACCTGCTCTGCTTCAAATCGCTCCGGCTGAAAAATCATCAGATAGGTTTTCAGGGTTTCATATAAATAATCCCGATGCTCAGCATGCTGCTGCATTTCAGCCGTTAAACTTGCCAGCAAATAGGGTACAAACTCGGCATACAGCGCCCGCTGATAAGCTGTTTTAGCAGATTGACCTAATTTGTCTCCCTGATATAAGCCAAGATTTTTTGGCCCGTCTGCTGGTAATAAACCAGCATAGCCAGCGGGCATATCACGCAGCACATTCAGCTGCTCGTTAAGTTGCAGCATCGATTGTTGCGCCTGCGATTGCTCGAGGCTATGGTACTGTTGCAATGATAACGCCACGTCATCAACCAGTTGCCGGTTCCAGTGGTAACTGGAAGTCCAGGCACTCAGTAACCACACTGACACAACAGCACTCGCCGCCAAAGTGCCATGCCTGATCCAGCGATGTTTGTTTTTATGCTGCAAATTTACCGAGGCCAGCTCCCGTTCCGGAATAACAATTTGCTCAAAAAAGCGTTTTAAAAAGTAACTTTTTCCCTCGCCTGTATGCCGACGCAGCGGCGGCTCGGCCAGGCCAAAGTTACCACCGAGCTGCGCCATAATCCGGTCAATCGGCTGGCCTTGCTGGGTGGCACTGGCAATATAGACGCCCCGCAGCATAGTGGCTTTTTCAAAGGGATTAGGCGAAAAAATCTCTTTTAGAAAGTCATCGGCGGCACTTTGCAATAATCGTAACTGACGAGGAAATTCATAAATGGCAGCCCGGCTTTGTTGCTCGCGCTCCGTTTGCAGCCGGTGGTACAAGCGCTGGTGTAACCGGTTCACTATGGCGTGAAATTCTTTATTAAACTGAGCCACCACCCCTTTTTCTTCATTCTCGGGATGCAGTGAAAAGGTGGTTCCCCATACCTGTTCCCGATCCTCCGGCGCCAGATCATCAAAAAACTCAGAAAAACCGGCAATTAAATCTGCTTTAGTAAACATCACATACACCGGGAAGCTCATCCCCAACTGGTTTTGCAGTTCCTGCACCCGCTGCTTAATGGCTCTGGCATGTAAGTTACGCTCGGTACGGGTCTGGTTTAGTAAATCAGCCAGACTGACGAACACAATAACCCCGTTTATTGGCCGGCGTGGCCGGTGCTTGCGCAGCAATCCTAAAAAACCCTGCCAGGCGGATGCATCTTGTTGGGCGTGACTGTCCTGCGTGGTATAACGACCGGCGGTATCGATTAACACGGCCTGGTTGGTAAACCACCAATCACACTGCCGGGTGCCGCCAATGCCCTCAATGGCATCAACCCCCATTTGTTCTTTTAACGGAAACTCCAGGCCAGACTGTTGCAAAGCGGTGGTTTTACCTGAGCCTGGCGGCCCAATCAGCATATACCAGGGTAACTGATATATATCCCGCGCTTTGCTAAAACTGGCGTGTTTTAAAATATCCAGGGCCTTTTGCATTCTGCCACGCAGTATTTCAATATCCCGTTTCGCCATCGCATCCTGTTGCTGATGCTCATCGCCATTTAGCAACGTATCTACTGCTTGCTTATGTGAGCGGTCTTCACGCATACCCCGGATATAATGACTGGCACCCCATATTAATGCGATAAGCAGCAGCGTAACCAGCCTGGCGGTGGTGCTGGCCAGTGGCTCGACACCCGCGATAGCCACTAATGGGCCACCAAACCAGATTAACAAAGCCAGTGCGGTTAAACCGAGTAAGGTTATCAGCCAGCCTGCAGTCATAATGCGGCGCAATGAGAGAAAAAAACCTTTAAGTTTCATTTATTTAGTCCTTGCACTTCACTATTGCGCTAACAAATCTATTTCAACCCGACGGTTAAGTGCCCGGTTAGCTGCAGTATCATTGGTCGCTATCGGATCAGCTTCTCCGCGCCCTTCTGGCCATAACCGACCATGCAACTGACCGCCTGCTGCCAGCGCATCAGCCATAGCGTTGGCTCTGGCTAGTGACAAATGCCAGTTCGATGGATATTTACTGGTAAAAATGGGCAAATCATCGGTAAAGCCAGTTACCAGAATACGACCATCCACCCCTTCGAGCGACCTGGCAATTTTGGTAATTACGGGCTGAAAACTTTCATTAATTGTCACACCGCCCGCAGTGAAAAGATGATGCAGGCCTACCCGGATCCGTACCCGATCAGGCAACTCTATTACCTGTAACATATCGCGCCGAATTTCGGTTTGCAGCAGTTGTTGTAAGTGAACAGCATCCTGATGAGGTTTGCCACTCTTGCCTGTCACCGCATCAGGCTGCCAGTTCACCAGCGCATTTAATTCGCGATGAACCTGATTAGAGTAACTATTAACCTGATAATTAAGGTACATATAAACGCCCAGCAATAACGCCGCGATAACCGAACATAGCACCCACAATGGCAAGCGGTTTTCCAGCGCGCCGGATTGCACCGCATCGCTGTGCCATTTTGGCGACAGCTCGCGGGCGGGCTCACCACGCTGACTGCGGATCGCTTTGTAAGCACGATCTTTGATCAGCTCCAGTTTCTCGTAGCCGCGTTCTTCAACCCGCATTTTGCCAACAAAGCCAAAAGATAAGCATAAATACTGCAGTTCCAGTAACGTCAGATTTTGGGCCGGCTGACTTATAGCGCTCTCCAGCAGAGTAAAGAAGTACTCACCGCCAAAGGTCTCATTATGAAATGTTGACAACAGGCTCTCAGTCGCCCAGTCACTGTTCCCCCCCCAACTGGTGTTCAGTACAATTTCATCGATAAAGCAGCACAGGGTATAACGAGCCTGCTCAATAACCTCTGCCACAATTCCTTTAACCCGAAGCTGCTGCTCGTACTGATTAATCAGACCAACACACTGTTTTTTTAAGCCATTAACATCATTGTGGCTGGGAGTACTACGAATAGGGCCTACCAGAGAAAACAGTACTGCGGCTTCATCAACCAGCACGTTGTCACTGATCGACAACGTTGGCGGCATCTGGCCCGGTACACTGTTGCGATTGCCAGTAGCAATCCTGGTTTTATCATTGTTAACACTGCCGCTCACTGCCGGCTCTGGCGGGGCAGCAGGCGCAGCCTCTGGTCGGATGGCGCGACCACCCGGCCGGGGTTTTATAATGGTTTGATCAGACATTAGCTTCCATCCCTGTTATTCAGGCTTTAATGGCCCAGAGTTCCAGCTTTAACCCGGGATAATTACCCGATAAATGCAAAGCCAGTGCGCCACTGTTTGCCAATCGCTGCCAATAAATACTGGTTTTATCTAACTGAAAGTAGTGATAGCCGGCGTGATACGGCACCTGTCTTGGTGCGACCGGCAACCCCGTTACCGCAATACCGGGCAGCTGGTTGTTAACCAGTTCACGTATATGCTCAACCGGGCCAATTTTTAATCTGGCCGGTAAATGTTTGCGGATATCCTCCGCAGGCAAGTCGGCACTGACTGCCAATACAAACTGGGCATATTCAAGCAGGGTTTTATCGGTTAGCGGTGATACTAAAATGCCGAACTTAGCCTGCTCTAATGGCAGTGCCTGCGCGGTCTGTTCCAGTACCACGCTGAGGGTCTGATTCATAATCACTGCTAAGTTGCCAAAAACAGGGGTCAGGTCCTGATGAATATAGGGTGGAAACTCAGGTGGCCTTTTCTCTTTACTGGTAAAGGTAGCCAGTTCACCGAGCATGCTCACCATCAGCTGATACAACGCCAGCGGGTTGCTACCATCAAGTTGCTGCCAGTGCTTTAACACTGGCTCATACCGGTTGAGCACCTGTAACATCAGAAAGTCGGCAATAGAACTGCTGGTTCCCTGCCCTTTGCTAATCCGACTGCTTAATGCCTGCGCCCGTTGATTTAGCATGCCAAGGGTTTCAGTAATCAGCGCCTTAAGCGGCGGGTTACGCTGTACATTTAAAAGCGGCGGAATAAACTTATCCTCCAGCTTCACTTCACCCTGATCGGAGACTTCCCGGATCCGCGCAATAGCAAAACCAATAAAGCCACTTCTATCGTCACTTTCCAGCTTCAGCAATACTCTGAGCCTGGCCAATTGTAATGTCTCTGCAGCCACTTCAGCTAAACTGGTATCGGTCAGAGTGTGGTCAGCAAAATGAAAGCGGGTTATCTGTTCGCTATCCGGTTGAGCAATATTTACACCATTTGCTCTGTCAACCGCCAGACACAGATACACCTGCTGATCGCGACACCCCTTGCCAATACTAAGGGGAGCTGGCAAGGGTTCAATGTCAGGTAATTCGAGTAAGGTGCCATCGGGCAGAATACCGCGCAAACTGGTTAAGCCAAACTGGCTGAACTTTAAACACTGGCTGTCAAGCTGATAATCGTAAACGCCCCAGCTAAAAGGCGCTAGCTGTTCCTGACGGCTTTGCTGGTTGTAATGCAGATGTCGGTCTTGTTGTTGAAAGTGCTGCGGCCGCAAAAACATGCCCTCTGACCAGGCAATTTTACTGAATTCACTCATTTGCTTTTTACTCCAGGCAAATTACCGCGTTTAACGGCTTGGCCGTTCTAAATCATGTTCACGGATATACACGGCAAGCTTGTCAACGTAGACATAAAAATCGTCATAACCTGTTGGTTTAACGTCTACTACTGCACGCCAGCGGGCACCTTCAATATCACGGTATGCGGCAATCACAGCAACGGCTTTGGTGGTAGGTAGCAACGTCATTTTGTATTCTGTGCGCTGGCCTGGCTCAAACACCAGCTCGTCTATTTTAAGCAGGTCAGTGCGCAGGGTTTGTTCAGGATTGTCATACAGCGCAAAAAAGTCCTGATTTTCAAATACCGTTTTAGAAGCCAGCTCGTACACACGGATAATTACCGGCGAAGGCCGCTGGTCTGCATCAGGGTTGATGTCTTGTGCTACCCGGAAATGCAGCGTCGTAGACGGCGGAAAAGTGGAATAAACAGCCTGACAACCCTGTAATAAGTACATAGACATCATGACTAACACCAGCAGGTAGATCCGTTTCATAGTTGACAACTCCATTGATCTGTCATTTTTGTTTGGATAAGTATTCTTCATAGGCGCGGATAAAATCATCATTTACGCCACCTTTTGCAGTACGGCTAACCTCAGAAAGTAGCTCCTGGTGCAGCGCCTGAAATAAATTCCAGTAACGGTTGTAACGCTGGCCAGGGTTCACTTTATCAATAAAACTGGCGCCAAAGTCCCGTTGCTCTATCTGCTGCGGCGTAAGCTGAGCAAGCAGTCCCTGCATTGACCCGGCAGCGCCGGCAATGATCGCAGCTTCATGTTGACTCATATCGGAAAACGCCGCACTAACAGCCTGACGCGGTGCCATAAAGCTGCTGGCGTTATGATTAAATAAGTTATGAAAGGCTTCGCTGACATTGGCTGAAAATTTCAGAGGATTGTTTTCCCGCTGTTGAAACGTGGTCTGGTTCACCCGCAAGGTATTTTTCAACTCTGAGCGGGAACGCATCACGTCAATGATGCCCTGCAGCGATGCCTGAAGCGCATCACCCAACTGGCCCCACCAGGCGGGGTTTTGCAGCTGTTGAGCCGGTGGCATGGGTACCTTGAGGGCAGTCAGAAATGCCTGCAAACAATGCCCGGCGTTTGCCTGTGCAGCGCCGCTATCCTGGGTGTTTGGCGTTGTGCTAAGCAGCGGATCAACTTCGTTACTTGTCAGGTTCAGGGGCTCCTCTGGCAAAGTGTCATGTTGCCAGTTCGGTTGCCAGTCATCGGGAATAAGGCTTTGCGGCGGGGAAAAACTTTCAGTTAACATATCACTATTTTCCAGGGCATCACTCTGAGAATAGCCGTCGGTTTGCTTATAATCTGAATCTTCTGCCCCTAATGGTACCGGCGCTGCTGACATTGCCACGGTTCCAGGCAACGTTGACTTGCTCTGCATATGAACAGCAGCAAAGTCGCTGACTTTCAGCCCCTGAGCTGGTGTACTCTCAGGCAGACTCTCTGGCCTGTTCGCTGCGCCGGACATGGCGTGCGTTGGCGCTGTTATGATGGCAACGTTAATTTCATAGTCACCCAGACACAATAAATCACCGTCTGTCAGCAAATGTTGCTGCCCCTTTCCAACCGGGGTAACTGCACGATTAACAAATAAACCATTGGTTGAATGGTCCGTGATCCAGAAACCATCGCGTTGATAGCTAATTTGACCATGAATGCTGGAAACAACGCGCTCCGGATCAGGCAGATGCCAGTCAGCATGCTCAGCCCGCCCGAGAGTACCACCTTTACCGTCAAAGCGTTTCAACGCCACCTGACGAGGTGATAACCGGTGATAACTTAACACCGATAGCTCCAGTAACATATCCGTCTGACTCACTTAACACTCCCTGCCAGCATTAATCAACTTAGTACAATAATTTTACCAAAAGGTTGCAGGCGCAAAGATTAGAGCCAACAATAGTCGAAGTCAATATATATCTTGTTTACATTAATGCAATTTAGCTTGATGTTTTTTCATCTAAAGCTAAAATGGCGAGGGTTAAATCGTCGTGGCACAACTGATATTGCACCAATCCAAGGTGTCTAGTCAGTATTAATAACTTTGTTGTCACTAACTTGTAAATCAGGCGGGGTATGCAGTAACACTGATGCGTTACAAAACCGCAGCAGAACAAAGAGTAAGGTAACCAATAACATGGCTGATAACGCTGATAAAACCACTCAATCTGATATTACGCTTTCTGCCAGTTCACCGGCCGTTACAAAAGCCATGAATAGCGCCTTACGGCGGGATCGTGGGGCGACGACTGTCGCAGATGCTGCGCGTACTGACGCTACTGTCACAGAAGTTACTGTCGCCGAGGATAGTGATGTAAGTGATAATGAGAAAACCCGCTTTGCCCGTCCCAACATGGCTAAAGCTGCACCTTGCAGCGACTTAAGTGGCAAAACGATCAAACAGCGCTACTTACTGGAATCTAAAATTGGTTCTGGCGGTATGAGCGATATATACCGGGCCCGGGATACCTTTTTAGCCAACACCGGGATTACAGAAGCTCAGGTAGCAATAAAAGTGTTACAACCGCAGTTTGTCAGTCAGCCAGAAGCACTGCAACTGCTGTTGCAAGAAGCCCATAAAACCCAGCAATTATCTCATCCTAATATTGTCAGCGTATTTGATGTTGATTGTGAACAGGACTGTTACTTTATCGTTATGGAATATCTGGATGGCGAAAGTCTGGACCAGGTGATCAAACGCTACAAACCCAAAGGGCTGCCTCTGAGCGCGGCAATTAAATTGCTTGATCAATTAGGTGCGGCCTTAAATTATGCCCACAGCAAAGGCATCGTGCATGCAGATTTAAAACCGGCAAATATTATGGTTAACCGTAATGGCCAGTTAAAAGTGCTGGATTTCGGTGTCGCCCATACCCTGCAGCTTAATCATGATATCTATGCAGCAGAACAGCAAAACCCGGCCGCAGCACTAAGTGGCTACACTCCTGCCTACGCCAGTACCGATTTACTGGCGGGCAAAACGCCATCGGTAAGTGATGATACCTTTTCGTTTGGCTGCATCAGCTATGAACTTCTGACCAGTAAGCATCCTTTTGACCGGATCCCGGCGGATAACGCCGCACAGCAACAAAAACATGCCGACAAACCCGCCCATGTAAATCCGTTGCAGTGGCTGGCGTTAAAACGCGCCCTGCGTTTTAACCGTAATGACCGCAAAACCAATATTAGCCAGGTATTAGTGGCACTGAACCGACGCTACTGGCCAGCGGCAACCGTGGCCTGTGCAGCATTGCTGGCGGCTACGGCCTTATGGCAGGTTTACAGTCAGCAGCACCTGCAGCTGCAGATGCTGCAACAACAGCACACTTTGCAACAACAGCAATACAATGGCTATCTTGAGCTGGCTGACAGTAATGCCCCGGAGTTTCTGGCAACATTTTCTGCGCTAGAAACCACTGATCCATTGATACGCTCTGGTTTACTGCGTTTACAATCAGCCAGGCTGCTGACGTATTTTGAACAACAAATTGATCAGGTAATTAGCGATCGCCGTTATAATTATCCTGATTATCCGCAAATTGAACAGCTGCTCAGTCAAGCCAGCCGCTTATATCCCGACTCCCATTATTTGGCGGATCTGGCCAGCAATATGAATCGTAGCAAACAAACGGCGCTTGATGTGCTGCGCAACCAGCTGAGCAGTCAGTTGATCAATCAACATTATCAGGAACATCCTGATGAAATCGATATTTATAATATAATTGAGGATATTCAGCGGATAGATCAACATTATAACATTGTGCCGGACGACGCTGAAATAAGCGCCTATCAAACTGCGTTTGCAGATGCCAGCCGTGAACATAATGCCCCGGCACTACATGCATTAATAAAAGCCGGTCAGCATATATTTGCTAATAATGAACAAACCCGTGATTTATTGCAACATGGTGAGCAACTGCAAACCGCTGTTGCGGCGATGGCGGCCTACCACAATGCTAAAGATACTGGCACCCCACTGCCCTTTCCTCATCAGGAGGCCGCAGTGTTTTATCAGCAAACCTTTGATCGTCTGAGCGAAGCATTAACCCTCAGTAGCTCGGCACAGGAGACTGACAATGTTTTTGAGCAATATCAACATTACAGTACGCAGCTACCGGCTGATTTCAGTTTAATAAGGGGGTTAAAGCGACAATTAGCAGACAAATACCTGACATTATCGGCTGAACTGCTAAAAACTAACCAGGTACGAAATGCAGAGCGACTGATGCGCAGGGCCAACACCCTGATGAGCAGCATTAACAGTTAACGGGTAGTTACTGCGGCTGCTATGTGGTACCCGCCTTGGTTAACGGTACCGATCCAGGCCCTGACATAATTGCCGAATTCCACTCAACGTGCGCGGGCTGGTGCGATACAACAGATCGGCATCTACCGTAACGAACTGGCCAAGCATTACTGCAGGTATTACCGGGTAAGCTTGCCAGAAACCGATATCAGCAGGTTTAGCGCCAGCTGTGGCCTGAATAATTACCTCGGGCTGGGCTGCTAATACCTGCTCCAGACTGGGCTGAGGATAATCATTGCTGGCATTGGCAATAATATTGTCTGTCGCGCACAGTGCCATGGCCTGTGCTGGCCAGGCCTGATTAGCTACTGAAGTAAGCGGCTCCGTACCCATACTGAAAAACACCTTTAACCTGGGCCTATTGTTATATTCGGATTTAATATCAGCAAGTTGCCGCTCAAAATCCGTTGCCACTGCCTCCGCTTGTTGCTGATGTCCAGTAACGTGGCCCAGATACCGCAACTCATCGGCAATATCACTGATCTGGATTGGATCGGAATACACCACATTAATACCAAACTGCTGCAAGCGGCTGATGTCCGCTGCCACATTGCCGGTTTTCCAGGCAATCACCAGATCAGGCTGCAACGCTAATATCGCCTCAAGGTTCACACCGGCATAATTTGCCACCTGCGGTAAGGCTTTTGCCGCATTTGGATAATCGCTAAACGCACTGACCCCAACCAGCTGGCCGCCGGCACCAATTGCATACAACAGCTCGGTAATATGCGGTGCCAGGGCAATAATGCGCTGCTCTGGTGCATGTTGCTGCTGAGGTTTCGGCGTTGCTGCAAATAGCGTTGCCGGACTCAAGCTTAACATCAGATAAAACACAGAAAAAGCAAACCGCATTTTCACCAGTAGACTCTTCACCAGTCAATACCCCGCTGTGCTTTGATGCCGGCATCAAACGCGTGCTTTATCACCTGAACTTCACTGACCGTGTCGGCCATCTCTATTAAGGTGCGATGACAGGAGCGGCCGGTAATAACCACATGCTGCGTCGCAGGTCGGTTTTGCAGGGCACGGACAATCCGTTCCAATTCAATATAATGATAACTGACCATATAAGTCAGCTCGTCCAGCAGTACTACATCAATAGCCGGATCGGCCAGCATCTGCTCGGCGCGCGCCCATACCTGTTCAGCTGCAGCGATATCGGCCGCTTTATCCTGGGTATCCCAGGTAAAACCGGTAGCCATAACCGCAAATTCTACCTGATGTTGCGCCAGTAAATTACGCTCGCCACACTCCCAGCTGCCTTTAATAAATTGCACCACGGCTGCGGTTAAGCCATGACCGACAGCGCGCGCTACCGTGCCAAAGCCCGACGTGGATTTACCTTTTCCATTGCCGGTAATAACCAATAACAGCCCTTTTTCAGCGGTTGCTTTGGCAATGCCCTGCTGCACCTGTTGTTGCAACTTTTGCTGACGCAATTTATGCCGCTGCTGCCGGTTTTGCTCATCCGCCACCTTAGCAGTGGTCCTTTCCTGTTCAATTAGCTTTTTATCATCAGACATCGCTATGCTGTACTCCTGCGTTGGCGCATAATTACCAGAAAAAACAGACTGCCAAGCACCGAGGTTATTATCCCCAGGGGGATCTCCTGGCTTAGCAAAGCACTACGGGCTAAGTTGTCAATCCAGACCAAAAATAAGGCACCAAACACGGTGCAGCCCAGCAATAGCGGGATGGCAGTCACCCCAACAAAATAGCGCACCAGATGCGGGATCATTAAGCCGACAAATGCTATGCCGCCGCATTGTGCAACAATACAGGCCGTTACCAGGGCGGTTAGCAGCAATAAGATAAAACGCAATCGGGTTGGATTCACTCCTAAGGTCTGAGCACTTTCGTCACTTAGCAGCAAAGCGTCCAGCTGCCGACGCAACATCAGGGCAACCAACAGCAATACGCTGACCGCCGGTGCTATTAACGCAACACTGCTCCAGTCGGTACGACTTAAACTGCCCATCAGCCAGAAAATCACTTTGTTGGCGGCAAAAGGCTCGGCAAAGTACAAAATAAAACTACTGATCGCACTAAGCATAAACGACACCGCCACCCCGGCCAGCAACGTCATTTCAATTTTTCGCCATTGCCGGCCCATACACACCAGAAATACCAGCGCCACCGCAAACAATGCTCCCAGAAATGCGGCTAATGCCAGGCTTAACATATGGGGCGGCAGTAAAATGCTGGCAATGCTGGCTCCCAGGCCTGCGCCTGCCATCAAGCCAAACAGATACGGATCCGCTAATGGGTTGCGGCTGGCATTTTGCAGCACCGCACCGGCTACCGCCAGCCCTGCGCCTACCAACATGGCACACAGCAAACGCGGCAACCGCACCTGCCAGACAATAGTGCTGGCCAGGGGATTTTGCTGACTGCCCAGTAACGCCTGCCATACTTCAGCAATCGTTAAACTGGCACTGCCAATGGCCAGGCTCAGCACGCCACTTGCCAGCAGCGCTAATAGCATTAACATCAAAATAAGCCACCGCTTCATAGTGCACTACCACTGGCAAAGAAGGTAATTTGCAACTTCCCGTGCACCGGATGCACACTGACTTCACACGGCAGCTGAAAAACCTGGCTAAGCTGCGCTGCGGTTAACACTTCAGCCGGGCTACCAAACGCCAGCAACCGCCCCTGATGTAACAGGGCTATTTTGTCACAATAGCGAGCAGCCAGATTTAGGTCATGTAAACATGCCAACACCGTTTTACCCAGGCCCCGGCTTAACTGTAAAATCTGATGTTGATATAACACATCAAGATGATTGGTCGGCTCGTCCAGCAGCAGCAACTCAGCTTGTTGCACCAATGCCCGGGCCAGATAAAGCCGTTGCAGCTCGCCACCAGAGAGGGTTTCTACCAGCGCTTGTGCTTTGTGCTGCAAACCCAGTTGGGTTAACGCCAGCGCTATTTGTTGTTCATCATCGCTATTATTGCCATCAAACCAACCTTTGTGCGGTAATAGGCCCATCGCGGCTACCTGGTACACTGTTAATGCAAACACGGGTGGACTTACCTGGCTAACACTGGCAATTTTACAGGCGCGCTGGCGGGCGCTTAATTTAGCCAGCGAGCGTTGATGCAGTAATATCTCACCGGAGCTTAAACGCTGCGTTCCATTGATCAGCTTCAATAAGCTGCTTTTGCCAGCACCATTGGGGCCAATAATGCCAATAAAATCACCTTTATTTGCGCTTAAACTAAGTGGCGCTACTATCGATTGGCCATCAATCGTAAGGGCAGCCTGATGAAGTCTTAACAACGCCGGGGGCAAACGCAGCTCCTGAATTATCCTGCGAAAACAACACTGCCGGCAAAGCGCCGGCAGTGTTGGTCTTTTTTAATGTCGGCAATAGTAGCCGCTTACACCTGTGTTAGTCCAGATTTGCCAGTAAGGTTTTATCTAAACCATCTTCATTTAAGATTTTGATAATCGCCTGACAATGATCGAGGGTAAAATCGCCTTCACCAATTTGCGAATTCAGCATCGCCCGGCGCTTCAGTACTATTTCAGAAACCTGCTTACCATCACCGAGTTTGCTGTGCAGTTTGTCCAGCCACGGGTACAGTTTTTGTTCCGCATCGTAAGCTGCCTGACGAGCTTGTGGATGAAAATCCTGACAAGCATTGATATTCAACAGATAAAAATTCAGGTAACCGGCAACGGTTATCAGCTTATAATCCTGTGTTTCTGCCTGAACCGGTGAAGTTACTATCAACGCTGCCACCGCGGCACCTAACCATTTTTTCATTGTTATTCCCTGCCATCTGTTGCTAATTATGCCAACCAATCTAAACAGAAAATGGGTGTTTTGCAATCTCGGTTCCAAAAAAAGCCAGCCAGCGTGGGCTATTTGTTACTGCTGGCGCGCAGAATTCAGCCCCGCCCGCTCCGTCAGACAGTCGTCTGAACCCATAGCAAATTCGCGGCAAACCCAGGGGCGCTGCTCATAAATGCTACAGCGATACGTATCGCGGTCTAACGCAGAACACCAGCCATCGGCCAGTCGTAGCATCGTTTGGCCGCCCCAGTGGTCGGTGGCTATATGGCGGGCAGGCACCCCGGTATCCGAAATTATCATTACCTCTAAACGGCAACAACAGGCCTGACAATTAGTGCAACTTACTGTTACCGGCTCTACAGTGCTTATTGGGATTATCGTAGTTACTGATTTAGTCATACGTAAGTTTAGCCTGCGCTGCGCGGATGACGCAACAACTGCGACCCCAAACCTGCCAGATTACGCTGATGATCACATGATCAAAGCCAGTAATATTATTTACAGTGATATTAGCAACGGGCTCAATACCTTTGGCCGGATAGAAAATGTGTTGCTTAACAAAAACAGTGATGCAGTTGAATATCTGTTTTTCGAAACATCCAACGCTTTTCGCCCGGTCAGTAGCACTAAAGGCTTTGTTGAAATCCAAATGTTAACTTTAATGCTGACCCCGGGGGGACGTTGAAGGTGCTGGTTAAAGATACCAATGCTCAGCGCAAACCCACAGAGCTGAAAGTAACGAAAAGAGAGGCAGAGTATCGTCTGGTTTCAAAAATACTGGATGAATATATCGTATTTTCTGACCAGCAAATGCGTCAAATCGATGATATCCTGCTGGATGCAAAAACCGGTAAGATTAAATATTTCACGGTTGATATGGCTACCGACAGCTTCTTTTCAGACGACATCAGGGCTATTCCGGTGAATGAAGTTCACGTTAAATGGTCTGGTCAGGTGATATCATCTGCATCTCTTACTGATGTTAGCAGTCATAAAAAATATCAAATGAATTCAATGTAATTACTTAAAAATTACTGTTTATCAATATCAAGCCGGTGTCGGCACAAGGCACCGGCTATTTTCGTACTCAGCTAACTTATCCGCTTGCTTGTTTTTGAGCGATTTTTGCTACATGAGCGCCCTGGAAATAAGCAATTTTCAACTCATTTTCAGACGGTTGCCGCTTTCCATCACTGCCAGCAAGCGTGCTCGCACCATAAGGAGTACCGCCGGTAATTTCATTCATGTTACTCATTTCCTTACATGAATAAGGTACACCAACGATAATCATGCCATGGTGCAATAATGTGGTGTGTATCGAGGTGATGGTTGTTTCCTGGCCACCATGCTGGGTGGCGGTAGAGGTGAAAACACTGCCTACTTTACCGATAAGTTTACCATTGGCCCAAAGCGAGCCGGTCTGATCAAAGAAGTTGCGCATTTGGGCACACATGTTACCAAAGCGGGTCGGCGTTCCAAAAATAATTGCATCATAATCAGCCAGCTCATTCGGACTGGCAACCTCGGCAGCCTGATCAAGTTTAGCGCCTGCTTTTTTTGCGTCCTGCTCTGACATCAGCTCGGGAACCCGTTTAACGGTAACCTCAGTGCCGCTAACACTGCGCGCCCCTTCCGCTATTTTTTGTGCCATGGTTTCAACGTGACCATACATACTGTAGTAAAGAACGAGAATTTTCGTCATGTTGCTCCTCCTGTTTATAAAGATGCTGCAATAAAACAAAGATAATGTTGCCCTCTGAGCATAGCCTAAATGTCAGATGATCCCATTTCCAGCACTCAGCACCCGCTGAAATAACCATTACTAAAGCCAAAGCTGGCCACTGTATTATCACTCACCGACGTCCGACCAGACCGCAAACTCATTACCGTTAGGATCAGTAAAATGAAAACGACGACCTCCTGGAAAGGAAAAAATATTCTGTATAATCAGACCACCTGCTGCTGTTACTTTATCCAGGGTAACTTCCAGTTCATGACTGTACAACACCACTAGCACACTGCCATTACTGCAGGTAGCAACGTTGTCGGATTTAAAAAAGCCACCATCAACTCCGGCGTTGGCAATTGCAACATAGTCCGGACCATAGTCAATAAATGCCCAACCAAAAACGGTGCTAAAAAATGCTTTGGTTTGCCTCAGATCACGCGCCGGCATTTCCAGATAATTAATTTTGCCAGTATCAGCCATAGTTAGTGTCCCCGTTTTCAAGCAACATATAAATTATCTCACAATCTGATTGGTCAGCCGGCTCAACCCTAATATCGCGGAGAAGTTAGGTAACCACCGTTATGATTGGTCGTTTTTGCTGCTGTAAAAAGCAGAAAGAGCCTTTAAAAAGCTATATTCATCCAGCCCGGCTCTGTTGAGCGGTTTCGGCTGGGCACTCCATATTACCACCACCAGCTTTGTATCGGGGTCCACAAATACGTACTGGCCAAAAATGCCCTCAGCGGCATAACTGTTGCCGTGCATCGGCCATAACATATATCCGTAATTAACCTGCTCGCCTGCGATAACCTGACGGGTACTGGCGGCTTTTATCCAACCCTCTGGCAACAACCGTTGGCCGTCGATAACTCCGTCATTGAGTAAAAACAAACCGAAGCGGCCGTAATCACGTAAGGTTGCCGACAAACCGCTGCCCCCGACTTCAAGGCCGTCTGCTGATTGCAACCACCAGTTGGCGTCTGTTTCCATCCCCTTTGACCAGATTTTTTCAGACAGATACTTAGCAACAGGCTTGCCGGTTGCTGCCCGCACTAATGCTCCGGCCAACTGGGTTTCACCGGTACTGTAATTCCAGCGGCTGCCTGGTTGTGCTGCCCGAGGCAGTGTAGCCATCAGATCCAGTACTGCACCGGGTTGCTGACTAATTTGCGCTTCGAGCATGCGGCGCCGATCTGATGCAGGATCAGTATAAGTTTCATTCCAGGCCACACCCGAGCTCATTTGCAGTAAATGTTTTACCGTTACACCATCGTAAGCGGTGTCTTTAAAGCGCGGCAAATAATTGATAATAGGATCGTCGATACTTTTTATCGCACCGTCATGTATCGCGGCTCCAATTAAAGTTGCCGTTATCGACTTTACCACCGACATCGACATCCAGCGGGTACGCTCATCGTTACCTAATTGATATTTTTCAAACTGTATTTCGCCGTTGTGAATGATCAACATACCGCTAATGGCATTGAGCGAAAATATGTCAATTAAATCGTAATGTTGGTCGTCCACAGTGTAGCTGAAGGCCTCTAATGGCTGCTCACTAACCGGTAGCGTACCAACCGTTGCGCCACGAGCTACAGTGCGGGTTGGAAATAACCGGTCAATGTTTCGAAACGTATTTACCCGGATATCAGGATAAAGCTTGCCATCATACAGCTGACGCACCGTACCAATAGGTTCATCTGCATGACGATAAGGAGCGTCTGCAGCACTCACCCACCCGGCAAATGCCAGCAATGTAATCTGAACAGTTACTATGAAATATTTAACGCTACACATTGTCGTATTCGTCCTTTCTTGAAGTAGAGCTGCCAGTCTGATTGGGTAAATAATCGTTAACGTAATGCCATTTTGAGGTCCGGTCAACAATATCGACTGCCGCAAGTGATACTCAGCGCCGGTTCGGTTCAATACGCAAAATTTCGCCTGGCGCATGATCGGTTAACAGGTAAAGCTCACCCTCTTTGCCAACAATGACGTCACGAATACGCTTATCAAGCTCGTGGAACAACCGCTGCACCGACACCACTTTGCCATCTTCAAGCTTAAGCCGAAACACGCCCCTTGCGGCCAGACCACTCACTAGCAAGTCACCATTAAATTCTGCAAATGCATCGCCCTGATAAACCACGATGCCCGAGGGGGCAATAGACGGTGTCCAATGTTTAATCGGTGGCTGCACACCGGGGTGATCTTCGTGGGGCGATATATTTGAACCGGGGTAGTTAATGCCGAAGGTGGCAATAGGCCAGCCATAATTCACCCCGGGCTCGATAATATTAATTTCGTCGCCGCCATAAGGGCCATGCTCGCTCTCATACAACAGGCCAGATTCGGTGTGGAAAAAAAGCCCTTGCGGGTTTCGGTGACCGTAACTAAAAATTTCCGGGCGCTTGCCCGGCTGGCCAACAAAAGGATTGTCGTCCGGAACGGAGCCATTCCTATTCAGCCTGATAAGCTTACCAAGATGGTTGCTGAGATCCTGGGCGTCCTCACGAAAGTCGAAGCCATCGCCAATGGATACCACTAAGGTATCATCGGGAAGAAACACAATACGCGAGCCAAACTGTAAGGTCGTATCCTTGAGTGGCAAGGCCTGAAAGATACGCCGGAAGTCTTTCAGCGTCACACCGTCAAGCTCGCCGCGTCCGACGCAGAGGTTATTGGCTTTTATTGTGCCGCAGGAGTAACTCAGAAAGATTGTTTTATCCCGCTCAAAATGCGGTGACAGCACGATGTCCAGCAATCCGCTCTGCTCGCCTACAACTACGTCTGGCACGCCCTCTAATGCTTGCTGCAACAGCGCGCCATCGAGATCAATAATCCGAATATTACCGCCTCGTTCCGTAACCAGACGTCTGCCATCGGGTAAATGCACCATGGCCCACGGATGCTCCAGGCCTGCGCCAATAGTAGCAACCCGATAGTTTTGAAGTGGATAATCGTCAATTTCTACCTGGCGATCTGGCCGCATCAGAACATGAATACCGAAGGCAGACACCAGCACAACGACCGGAAAAACAAGGTATAACCAGCTGAACACTTTGCGCGCGCCATATTCTGGTTTACCGCTGGTGAGGGTAAATACCCATGCCCCGATGGCACCGGTCGACATCATCGACACGAAACCAACTACACTGCGGGTGGCTGCAATAAGAGTTGGCGCTGCGGCCACTTTGTTGGCAACCACAAATGCCACGGCCAGACCTACTGCACCCGACAGGCATAGCAAAGCACTCTGCCAGCGGGGCCACTTGCGGGCCAGCCATAGTGCCACAGGAAACGCGAGCAGAAATGCCACACCGACGAGCAAGCCATAAAACGGCGCGAACGTCGTCAGGTCCTTAGTAACCGTTCTTAGCCAGTCTTGCCAGGTTGCGTAAGCTCCCATCTCGAGCACATTAAAAAAATTTACGGTCGACTGAAGTAGTGAGCCCAGCAAGGCGGCAACGATGACGGCGAACAGCCAGGGCAGCAGGTTGCGCCCCAACACTTTTAAAGACTTGAACAATACCTGAAGGCTTAATGTATTGGTGGACATACTATTCCTTGTAACTTCTTATCGTTTCTAACTGAATCCGCTTTGCTATGCAATTACCGCGATCTTCCGGTGTAATATCGACCGGGTAACATTGAGCCACCTTAGCTTATTATAAAATGTAGCACAGTTGTTATATTTTATATGTTATCTGTAAGCAGCGCCGCATTGCATGGTTGCCATTCCCAAATTTAAAATTTATCGCTTCCTGGCAACTTTAAGTTATTAACTTTTGTTTTTCCTAACATCTTCAACAAAAGGTTCCGAAAAAATCTGAGTATAGGATAAAGCACTGCGGAGACCGTTTTCGATTTAAAAAGCCAGTAGTTTATTCGGTTAACTATTCCATAGCGGCTGCCAATCAACGTCAGGGCATGAATGGCATCTGCGCCAAAGTAAAACTGCTCGCCAATTTTTAATACGATTCCCTGGTCGATATCAAAGCCCTTAGCGGTAATTTCGTCCACAATTTCGCTACCTTCGCGGGCATTGATAATTTTTAGTTCGCCGACACTTTGCCGGATGTTTATCACCTGACAATAGGCATGACACACCGGACATTCACGATCATATACCAGCACTATTTGTTCACGGCTCACCTGGTTTTTCCTTTTTCAGTACCATTGCGATACCGCCAAGGATCGCAATAGATGCGACAATAAAACGAATGGTTATTGGCTCACTGAGGAAAATAATGCCACCCAAAGCAGTAATAACCGGTACACTAAGCTGCACGGTTGCTGCACTGGTAGCCTTCAAAACCGGCAGCACCATGTACCAGATAGCGTATCCCATTCCTGACATTAATGCGCCCGACGCCACGGCATACCAAAAACCAGCTATATCAAGCGATACCGTATTGAAGGTCACTATGCTGATCACTAACGCAATGGGCACTGCCCGCAAAAAATTACCCGTCGTTGCCGCGGTAGGATCACCCGCACCTTTGCCAAAAAGAGAGTACATCCCCCAGGCAACCCCTGCACTTAACATCAGTATAGCGCCATGCAGTGGCGGTGCCGAAAGCCCTGGTAGCAACATTACTATCAGCCCCCCGCCTGCAAGCAAAAGCCCGGCAAATTGCCATTTGCGAAGACGCTCGCCAGAATAAATACCAAAACCAATCATCGTCGCCTGAACCGCGCTAAACAGCAGCAGCGCACCCGTTGCGGCAGATAAGCTTATGTAGGCAAAAGAAAAGCCAGCGGCGTACACAAATAGCGCCAGGGCCGACAGCCAGTTACCTGTGACAACAGGCCTGGTGTGTCTGAGGCGTACTAGCAGCAAAAGCACTAAGGCACCGGAAATTAACCGGATACTGGTGAAGCTGGCAGCATCGATGCCGGTATCGACAAGTGCAGCCCGACAAAGCAATGAATTAGCAGCAAATGCCACCATACTCAACGAGGTAAGCCCTAAAATTCGTACAAATGACATCAATCGTTTCCCCGGGCTGCCATCATTATCAGCAATAGCGGGTGAGCACCGCGGTGGCTGTTAGCACAACCGGTGCCGGGTGCCTGCTAACGCGATTTATGAGGCAAACGCTCAGCCTATACCCAGCAATTGGCGTTTTATGATTTACAAAAAGTAAACCGTAACTGCTGAGCTTTGTTGGTTTTAGTTAAGCAGAGCGTTTTGCGCTTTTGCGAAACAAGCCAAACCAAAATAATGCTTCAAAAGCAAAGCCTAACATTATAAATAGAAATACACCCGTTGCATTGCCATAACTGTAAGAGCTAAGGGCAGCAATAACGAGTACAACAAGAATTAAGTACCGGTATACTCTATTCACCATAAATCCTTATAATTTGCGGACAAAATTGTCACTCAAAATGTTAAGAAACGAATAACACCAACGGTTTTTTTTCATTGTTAATTAAGTAGTATAGAAACACTACTTAATTTTGGCCCGGCATTTGTGACATTGATCTTGCGGCCAGCAGCTGATTTAACCTGTAAGGCATTAATTATTTAAATCCACTAACATTGTAGCTTGTATTAAATCTTCAAATTGGCTTTCCGTCATTGTTCTAAGTTCTTCAAACGCTTTTGAAGAGTATTCTTTAGATCCCTTTCCTTCACCCGATATTGTGGTCTTGTCACCATCTCGTTTGATAAAGAACATAAATGGCATAGCCGGATTACCTTTCATTGTTGCAAATACAAGTGACTGGCCATCGCTACATGATGTTACTTGCCATTTTGCAGCCGCTAATTCGGTATGTGCGGGCCCGATATTACAGGACATAGGCGGCGCACTATGCGTATAAAAAGAAGCAAACAGGGTTAAGGCTAACGGTAAGTGAATTTTCATAAATTAGATCACGTGTTAAATTGTATTTGGTTGTAACCCAATATCAGCACACACTTCCGGTAAAATCTGCTCGGTGAGCCCTGCAGGAAGGCGCGCTAATTTGGGAAGTGCCAATTGCTGTTGCAAAGTTTGTTCACTAGTAATAATTTTTTCAATCCAAGGCTTAAAGAATGACACTCTGGAATACACTTCCACGACACCATACTTGCCGATACCTTCACCTTCACCTTCAACTCTGGAGCTAATTCCAAGTAAGTAGATCGTACCGTCGATGGTAAGAAAGGCAGGGCCGCCGCTATCGCCTCCACCAGAAACACCTTCATATGGTAAAGCTGCATCTTCTCTATCAAATTTAAATTTTAATAACGGCCCTTCTGCTTGTTCAATTTTGTTATGGGCTTTTCGTAAAACTCCGCCATTTTGATAATTATCAACCGTTTGACCGGTTAACCCATTTCCTGTACCGCCGACACCAATAAACCACGTTATCTTGCCAAACTCGTCAGATTCTTGGTATAGGTTTGCCGGTTTTATACCCTTTATGGGTTCTGCCAATTTTATCAACGCAATATCATGACTTTTACCGGGCTGATAATCTTTGTGCACAAAGACACGTTCTACTTTGTGGTGGCCATTATTCAGGCTGATAAAACTACCAGAATTAATGCAGAAAGTTGCGTGAGCGGCAGTAACAATCCAATCAGGTTTAATGAGTGTGCCATGAGCCCCGTCAACATAAAGCGTTGCTAACGGTGCAAAATCTGCAGGGTTAGCCAGGTACTTTTTGTCCTCAACATCATGCCGAATAACAATTGCTGTAGCCGACAAGCTTAATGTTATCAATGAAATGAACAGAAATATACGCATAGCTACCCTATCTGTTTTAACGCTGTTGTAAAATATCCGATTTCAATCGTTTTGTTAGGTGAAACCATTGTGCAATACAAAAGCACCAACCCTACTTTATTAAATTTTTGAGTAAGCGCTTGCCATAATTTATCGCATTTCTCTCAATTTTAGTTAGTGGGTCGGTTTGCCCTAGCTTCGGACTTCTTAATAATGTTTGACCAAGCGTAACAGCCTCATTCTCAAGCGTGTTTAACCTTGATAAAGAAGATTGATCTTTTGATACGGATGTTTTCATCGTCTGCTCCTGTTTAATGGCATCAATTGACGTGTCAAACACAGCCGCAAGACACTTTATAGACTCAGAACTAACAGCCTGACCACTTTCAATTCTTTGAATCGTTCTCGAACTTAAACCTGAATGACGCGTTAAATCTTCCTGCGACCACCCTTTTTCTAAACGACGATTTTGAATACTCATAAATTATCCTGTTATAACTGTTGAGTACTTTATGGCATATTTACAAGACTAAGAACACGACAAAACACCGACAGAGGATGGTCTGTCGACGACAACGAGTTCAATCTGCGCCTAACGCTGTTGGCTGCGGCAGAAACCCGCTTACTGTGGCAACTCCTCGAATTCTGGCACATCATTTAAACTTTTATCCCAAACCGCTTTGCGAGATGTAAAGATGTGGGCTGTTGGTGACAAAGAGACTTTCGTATCTAAACACCCGGCGGGAATGGCGAGCAGACCTACCTCATGAATACTTGGCAGTGCGGAACCGCAGAATTTACAAAAACTTTTCTTGTGGCGAGAGCCTGGAAGCGTGAAGGTAGTCACAGACTCTGAGCCTGCCAACCAGGACAACTTAGCTGACTTCGAAAATAAATTAGCCGCATGCGCAGACCCTGTATCTTTTTGGCAATGCTGACAATGACACAGGTAAAAACCGTCGAACGTCCCTTGCACTTCAAATTTTGCATTGCCACACAGACAAGACCCATAATAATCAGCCATCAAGTCTCCCTCTGTTGTCTTTAGTTTGCGCACACACAACGCTCAAGTTTAGCTCGGAAAGTCGCGCAGCGGGTTGACGTCGCAGCCAGCGCTTTTTGCTGGCGATAAAATTTTTTTGTTATGTGACGATTGCAAAAACAAACACCACCAAACAGATTAATAAAGCCCATGGAAAGGGAGATGCCCACAAGCTTAAGTCTTGTGAACTTGCTGCTTTAGCACTTTGCCGCCAACGTGCCCTTGTTTCTTCAGTTTGTTTATAACGTTCTCTTAGCTGTGGCCCCGGAAAAAGAAACAATGTTATGCCAAAAAATATTGCATACCATCCCGGACTAAATTCATTAGGTGTATAAAACAACCTGATCACGCCAAAGCTTATAAAAGCACACCCAATTATAATTTCAGACTTTGTTGGTAACTTCATCTTATAGAGTCGCATAGACATAATGACTCCCCAAGAGGTGCTGACCTCCGAGTTCGTGGGTTAGTTTTGCAACCAGAGCCATACTGTATTTGTTGAAGATACAATACTGGAGGTCAGCATGGTTAACAATAGCATAACTTTTATTGGCTTAGATACACACAAAGAGTTCTTTGAAGTGGCCTATATCGAAGACAATCGGGACGCGAAACCGGTCAGTCTGGGCCGTATTAACGGCACCAAACCAGCACTGCAAAAACTGGTGCGGCAGTTCGAATCAAAACACCCTGGTTCTACCCTGCATTTCGTCTATGAAGCAGGCCCTTGTGGCTACTGGATTTATCGCTTTTTAACAAGTTTAGGTCACTGTTGTTATGTGGTGGCACCGTCGTTAATTCCTAAAAAAGCCGGTGAGCGGGTTAAAACGGATAAGCGTGATGCGGTAAAACTGGCATTGCTACTGCGTTCAGGCGATATGGCGCCTATCTATGTGCCAGAGCCCGAAGATGAAGCGATGCGTGATTTATCACGCGCCCGTGAAACGGCGATGAAAGATTTAAAAGACGCCAAGTATCAGCTCAAAGCGATGTTGCTTCGCAATAACATCCGCTGTCACATTCAGGATAACTGG
>TARA_R100000656_G_scaffold125040_1_pt1 | contig 102011 bp, 92 predicted proteins | sample TARA_R100000656 | Tara Oceans TARA_R100000656 (sample SAMEA2622517) | marine metagenome | biome: marine biome (ENVO:00000447); feature: mesopelagic zone (ENVO:00000213); material: "saline water (ENVO:00002010), including plankton (ENVO:xxxxxxxx)" | depth 350 m
GAGCAATGTAGTACACCGACCAACGCTCCCGGCGTTTTAGTCGCCATGCGACTCTATAGCTCCGAGATTATTACTGAGTTTATATCGTCATGCTATATCGGAGTGCGTTTTGGCATCCCCCTTTGAGAAAGGGGGATTGAGGAGGAGTTAGTCTTAAGGTTTTACTTACGCTGCAGGTTGCCCTGATTATCGAAATGCCATTCTGGTTTACCTAACAGGTTAAGATAAACTTTGGCTTCCGCTTCGTCGAAAACCTTAAGAAACTGATTATGCTGGTCCAGCAAAAGCAGCGAGCTTTTCGGACTTGCAGCAAACTGCTGTTCGGTCAGGTAGTTTTGCATTCCCATATATCTGGCGGGAATATTACGCCAGCCCAGCTCGACTTTATATATGTAGCGCCCTTTATATTCCGGATGTAAAAAATCACTCTGTTCCAGCGTGCTTAAGCTATTGCGGTCGATAATGCTAACCATTGCCACGGCTTTACTTCGTTCAAGCAATTGCTTAGCTTGTTTAACTTTCAGCTGCTGCGATTGTTTGCGCTGGCTTTCAGGGCTTTGTTTATTTACTTTAACCGGAGAAGCAATTTCAAGTGCAAATAATTCAAGTTCATACTTATCTAAAACCCGCTGATAACTGGCATGGTTAGCACAATCAGTCAGGCCGATATCATCAGGAACCCGCTGCTGAAACTTAGGGTTGGCGGCAACATTGCTGATAAATTGCTCTGGGTTAAGCTGCAGCTGCAGCTGCAACAGGCTATGAAAACGTGTATTGTCTGGCTTTTTGACCATGTATTGCTCTGGGTTAAGCTCAACACAGCGGTGGTAAAATTGCTCCAGCGCTGCGCTGTAAGCATAACTGTTTACTGCATACTGCAAGGTACGCAATTCTGTCTGGCTATAGCCTGCTGTGCTGTTGACAGCAAGGCTAAGTAATAAAGGTGCTATTATCGTCATAGAAGAGTTTAACTATCAGCATTAAATAAAAATCGCGGAACATTAGCACTTTTTTAATCGTTAAAACAGTGTTGCTGGCAAGACCAGTTTCAACTAATCGTAAATAGATTGTCTGATAAGTTTAATACATGCAGCTTTGCCATCCAGGTTAAACCGTTGGCAGATCTGCTGCCAGCTTTGTTTGTGCCATAAGCGGGCTGCTAAAATGCTTGCTGAAGTAAGATCAAGTTGCTGGAAATGCAGATTAAACCAGTTTAACAGTAAGCCAGCGACAAGCTCGTAAGGGCGTTGGCCATGGGCAAATAGCTGCAGCTGTGCAATCTCGTTTTCAGTGATCGCTCGCGCGGGTGGCTGAATTAGCTCGCTAATCACTTTAAAATTCAGATTTGCTGGATATTCCGATATGCAGTGATACAGCTCTTCACCTAACTGCTTGCAAAGCTGTTGAACAATTTCGTCCTTACCAGAAAGAGACTGAAGCATCAGAAGTGAGGGTTCGCTGCTGGCGTTGTCAGCAAAATGACTAAGCCTGACTGGAATATACTTTGCCTGCAGCCAAAACCTTATCAGGCCCTGACTTACCCCAAAGCTGGTACCCAGCCAGTTGATACCCTGTTGCTTTAATTTGTTGGCCAGTTCCGCTAATAATAGACTGCCCAGCCCATGGCGTTGTAGGTTCTGCTCGACGGCGATCCGCATTACCCTGACCAAACGATCAGCGGCAAGTTGCGGTTTTGCCAGATGAAACGCCAGGCTTTGTGCCAGCAAATGTCCCTGAACCCGCCGTTTACCATGATAAATCAGCGTACATAGTTCTGGTTCTAAATCACCTTCATGGCTTAGTAAAGCGCATGCTAATAACCGATTGTGCTGATACAGCGCAATCACACTAAGCTGCGGATTATCAAGTAGTGCAGCCAGGTCCTTTACCTGAGTCTGGTAATGGGCCTGGCTAAGCAGATGAAATACTGCGGCAAGTTGCTCAGGTGCTGCCAGCCAGTCATTGCACTTATATTGACGCAGCTGTACGGGCTGATCTGGTTGATAGCTCGAAGCTGTTACAGGCTGGCGCAACAGAAAGCTTTCAAAAATAAGCTGCTCCAGCGGGTCATGCTGCTGATAGCGCACTGGCTGCGTTAACTGAAGGCGCTTCCAGCCACTTTGTGTTTGTTCAAGATAACGTTGAAAACGCAGTTGGAAGCCGCGGCCTGTTCCTTCATAGCCATGCTCAGTAGTGGCAAAGACAATTCTGCTGTAGTTATCGGCAAGTTGCTTTAATACGGCGGTAGGCAGAGCTGCCGCTTCGTCAATCAGCAGCAAATCAAGTTCTGGTTTTTCCGACAACAAGGTGTCTACTGGTATAAAGCGCAGGCCTGGCGTATCCGCCATCTGGCTCTGATAATGAGTAATTGCCGTAACCACAGCATTTGGGCTGGCGGCAGTGATCACCAGTTGTTTTTTCCCCTGCTGCACCAGTAATGCTGCAGCCAGACCTAGAGCCGCAGATTTACCGCGTCCCCGATCGGCTACTAATACCAGTGGACGTTTACGGTGGCCGGATACAACTTTTAATATAGCGTTTACGGCTAATTGCTGCTCAGCGCTGGCATAAGGTACCTGTACTGATGCAGGGCTGGTGAAGTCAGGCAACGCAAGTGCTTGGGTAACCGTAAGCTGGTTATCACTAAATTGTAATTTAACAATTGGGCAATCTTGCAGACGGGCCAACCAGAACGCAATAAACTGTCCCTGATGTGCAGCTGCATCCAGTGGATAGGGTAGAAGTCTGGCATGAGCAGGGTTAGGCTGCTGCCACCAATTCTGATCAGTTGGCGCCATAATTAGCCACAAGCAACCGGCTTTTAAACAACCTGCACTGGCGGCGATGAGATCAGCATTAAATCCATTGAACGCATTAATGATCAGCATATCGCATTCGCTGCCTAGCAGCTGATAATTATTGCCAGCTTGCAGGGCTATGCTGTTAACCGGCGCCTGGTCGCCCAGCCAATATAGTTTTTCTGGTTTTAACTGCGCCAGCAACGTCGTAACCTGGTTTAGCAGGGGCTCAGCATCGCCCTGCAGCAGCACTGGCAGCCGACAATGCTGAGTGGCTGCTTGCGCCAGTAGCGGCTGCAAATAAGCCGTTAGCGACATTTAGCTAATGGCCTGTAACTTAGCGTAGCCGGTCATCAGCCATTTGCTACCCAGCTGATCAAAATTAACCTGAATGCGTGATTGCGCGCCGACGCCTTCATAATTTAGCACGGTACCTTCACCAAACTTTTCATGTAGTACCCGCTGACCCAGCTGAAAACCGGTATTTTCAAAGGCAACATGACTGGCAGCACTACCAAAACGATTAGTCTGGGTGGGCCGGCTAACCTGGGTGGTTAAGCGAATTTCTTCAAGATATTCAACCGGGATCTCGCGGATAAAGCGGGATGCTTTATGATATTGCTCCTGGCCATATAAACGACGACTCTCGGCGTGACATAAATATAGCTTTTGCATGGCACGAGTCATGCCGACATAACAAAGCCGGCGCTCTTCTTCTAAGCGGGTCGGGTCATCACCGCTTTGCTGGCTGGGGAACATGCCTTCTTCCAGACCACAAATAAACACCAGCGGAAATTCCAGCCCTTTGGCGCTGTGCAGGGTCATTAATTGCACCGCGTCTGAATGCTCTTCAGCCTGATAATCACCTGCTTCCAACGCGGCTTGCGATAAAAAAGCCGCCAGCGGTGTCATATCTTCTACGGTGTTGCTGTTAAAGTTCTGACAGGCCGTTACCAGCTCATTTAAGTTCTCTATCCGGGTCTGGGCTTTCTCGCCTTTCTCGGCCTGATACATCGCATATAAGCCAGATTGTTTAATAATGTGCTCAGCCTGTTCAAACAACGGCAAATCAGTTAGCTCCTGCTCTAACTTATCAACTAGCTGCATAAACTGTTCAATGGCATTGGCGGCGCGGCCACTGAGTTGCTTTTGCTGTAACATCTGCTGCAGCGCCTGCCACAGAGTCTGCTGTTCACTGCGGGCGTGTAGTCGCACCTTATTCATCGTGGTATCGCCAATGCCGCGGGCCGGGGTATTGATAATCCGCTCCATCGCCGCATCATCCTGGCGGTTGCTGATCAAGCGTAAATAAGCCAGCGCATCTTTAATTTCCTGTCGCTCATAAAAGCGTAAACCGCCATAAATACGATAATGCAGGCCTTCCTGAATAAGCGCTTCTTCCAGTACCCGCGACTGGGCATTGTTACGGTATAAAATAGCGCTTTCGGTCAGGCTGCCGCCCTGGTTATGCCAGCTACGAATACGGCTGACTATAAAGCGGGCTTCGTCCAGTTCATTAAAGGCGGTATACAGTGAAATGGTTTCACCGTCACTGCCGTCAGTCCATAAGTCTTTACCCAGCCGGCCACTGTTATTGGCAATCACCGCGTTGGCGGCTTTTAAGATAGTGGCAGTAGAACGGTAGTTCTGTTCTAGACGAATAGTTTCTGCGCCATCAAAGTCGCGCAAAAACTGCTGAATATTCTCAACTCTGGCACCACGCCAGCCGTAAATGGATTGATCATCATCGCCAACGATCATCACTTTAGCCGCGGTACCGGCCAGTAACCTCAGCCAGTTATATTGAATAGCATTGGTGTCCTGAAACTCGTCTACCAGAATATGCCGGAACCGCTGCTGATAATGGCCGCGCACATCAGCATGGTTTTTAAGCAGCTCAAAGCTGCGTAGCAGAATTTCGGCAAAGTCGACTAAGCCTGCGCGGTCACACATTTCCTGATAGGCAGCATAAATTTTAACCATTTGTTGCAGGCTGAAATCACCGCCGGCATCAATCATACCCGGGCGCTGACCATCGTCTTTGCGGCCATTAATAAACCACTGAATTTGTTTGGCTGGCCAGTGCTTTTCATCCAGGTTCAGCGCTTTTAGTACCCGCTTCACCAAACGGTACTGATCATCCGAGTCAATGATCTGAAAGCCCTGCGGCAAACCGGCCTGCTGATAATGCGCCCGCAGCATCCGGTGGGACAAGCCGTGAAAGGTACCCATCCACAGGTTGTTTAAGCTGACACCGATAGTACTTTCAATCCGGCCACGCATTTCCTGCGCCGCTTTATTGGTAAAGGTTACCGCCAGTAAGCTATAGGGTGCGACGGTTTCTACCTGCATTAACCAGGCTAAACGATGCACCAGAACCCGGGTTTTACCACTACCGGCACCGGCTAAAATCAGCATATGCTGCGCAGGCGCAGCCACCGCGTCACGTTGTTTATCGTTTAAGCCATCCAGCAGGTTGGATACATCCATCAGCACATCTCAGTAAACCATTTGCGGCCATTATAACAGCCCTGCGGTAAGCGCCAAGTAAAGCAACAGAATTTTAGTGGATAAATAACCAGTGTCTGGAGTGGTTATTGCCTTTTTGTCCAGATAAATAACTGGTATTTAATTCAGGAACTGGTTATATTTTGCTTAAAAAACAATCATCAGGATAGCCGCATGCCCTATAAATTGATTGTAAGTCTTGTGGGGATGGTTGCTATAGCGGTGGTTTTACTATCGCTGGCGATCGGCGGTGAGGATCAACCGGTAACCGGCACGGCGCATAAGCAGCTAAGCATTGAACTGCTACCTGATATGGCACTTAAGCGGTTTGCCGATGCAGCGCCGGCCAGCTGCCAGGATAGTAATGAGTTACTGGCTATTGAGCATACTTTCGATAGCACCAGACTGGGTCAACTGAATATCGCAATGCAAACATTGCATAACAGAACTGCCGATCCTTTCTGGCAACCGTTGGTTGACTTGTTTAAACCCAAATCGATTTGGCTTAACCCTGCCGATTTCACGGTTGGCTACTCTGAGAATGCAGTCGAGGTTAATCGCCAGGTTAAGCGCATAACCGTGAATTACCCTGAGCGTACTGACAGCACCAGCGTTTATTTAAGTTATGACCTGCGAATTTCAGCTGCGGGCGAGATAGACGTTATTGCCAATAAATTGGCTGAAAGACACAGCCTGACTATTCCGGTTGGGTTAATTAAAAACAAGCCGTTTATTAGCGCAACTAAGCTAGTTAATGGCGGCAGTGTTTCCGATTGTGCTGTAGCAGTACTACCGATTCTGCTACCAGAATTAAGCTGGCAAACCACTGAAATTGCTGGAAAGCCTTATTGCAGGTTGAATGGCCTGCATAATTCTAAACCGGTTATCGATTTTTATATCAACTGTCAGGTTTCATTAGTTTGATTATTTGTTGCTCAACGGCTATTTGCGTGTTAAAACAATTTCTGGTGTGGAATTAGGAAAATGGTATGCGGTTAAATGGTTGGCAACGGCTTTATTGTATTCTCGTTGTTGGGTGGGTCGGCTATCTGGCATTTGCAGCTCATTCGGACCTTAGTTTTGCAGATGAACGCATTGTGGAACTTACTGCAGCGGTACAGCGAATGGAAGCACAGCCGGAACCGGACGGCACCCTGGCAGGCTCAATTACACACCATCTTAACGGGCACAGCCCAGCGCAATTAGCTGAGCGATATCAGCAGCAGTTAAATCAGGTGCAACAATCTAAAACAACCACTATAACCACAGCGTTATTTTTAGCAGTAGTGCCGCCGGTCCTCATCTACTTAATTATTATCTGGGTAGTTGCCGGTTTCAGGTCATCAGCCCCGGCAGCCAGTTAAGCTGTAATTAAAGCCCCTAACTGCCGCACATCGGTTAGTCGGATATGCGGTAAGATGCTGACCGGTTGCCGATGGTGATCGAGCCAGGCTGCCTGGCAGCCTGCGGCTAAGGCGCCCATTACATCGGCGCGATGGCTATCACCAATATGCAGAATTTGCGCAGGGGCCAGCTTAAGGCGCTCTGCCGCTGCCTGAAACATATCCGGATAGGGTTTCATCTTGCCACCAGGACCAGCCTGCAGGCTGAATTCAAACACCTCACCCAAGCCCATTTTGTTAATACAGGCGTTACCGTTGGTAATCGCAATTAGCTGGTAACGTTCAGCGAGAGCAGTTAGCAGCTCATTGACCTCTGCTGTTAAGCTTATTCTGGTGCGGGCGTCGAGAAACGCGTCATACCCCTGCTGCGCCACTTTTTTAGCCTCGTTGCGCGCTATGCCCAGCTCGACCAGCCCTGCCTCAATACCCAGCAGGCGCCAGCGGCCAATATCATGCCGCAGTTCCGGTTCAACTTTGGCCAGTTTTAAACGATGTTGCCACCAGAAATTACTATCTCTACCCTTACTCGCCGGTGCGTGTTTAAGCAAAGCACTAAGCATCGCCTGCTCTGCTGCTTCGATAATCGGTTTATTGTCATATAAGGTGTCATCTAAATCGAATGACAACGCCTTAATATCAGAGAGAGCTTTAAAAATTTGCATGTATTTTCCCCAAATCAAAATCCGGCAAGAGCGCAGATTAAACCGCTTCACTGTAACAATACGGCATTACACCTTTTATGGTTTGTGGTGAAAGATTACGGCTTTTTCCTGGCCCTTGGGTGAGCGTTGTCGTACACCGCCGCCAGATGCTGAAAATCAAGATGGGTGTAAACCTGGGTGGTACTAACGTTGGCATGGCCCAGTAAGTCCTGCACAGCGCGCAGATCTGAGCTTGATTGCAGCAGATGGCTGGCAAACGAGTGACGCAACATATGCGGGTGTAATTGCTGGCCCAGACCCTGTTGTTTCGCCCAGTGGTTTACCCGCTGCCTGACCTGACGCGCTGAGATGCGTTGCTGCTGTTTACTTAAGAACAGCGCGTGGTGATCCTGTTGCGGTGTAGCATCGCCCAGCAACAAATGGCGCTGACTTAGCCAATGTTGCAACGCATTCAAAGCAACAGAACCGATGGGTATTTGCCGTTCTTTACTGCCTTTACCGCGCACCCTGATTAACTTCTCACGCCAATCGATATCGTTAATATTGCTGCCCACTAATTCTGCCAGGCGCAGGCCGGAAGAATAAAATAGCTCGAGCATCGCTTTATCGCGGCAAGCCAGCACATCACTGCTACTGTCGAAGCTGAGCAAATGCTGCAACGCGTCTATATCAAGGTTTTTTGGCAGCTTTTGTTTTGGCTTTGGTACAGTCAGGTACTGTGCCGGATTATCAGTAACCTGCTGTTGTTGTTGCAGGTAACGATAAAGGCCTCGCAGCGCTGCAACGGCAAGGGCCAGACTGCGGGCACTTAAGCCGCGACGTCGGCCATTAGCCAGATAGTGTTGTAAGCTGCTTTCAGTTTGGCTGTGCCAACTAAAAGTGACACCGTCATCAGCTATGCTCTGGCTGGCCGTGTTAGCCTGGCTATTGGCAACCAGGCCAAGCTGTTGGCGGTAAGTTTGTAACGTACGACTGGCATAACCGCGCTCGAAGCGCAGGTAGCTTAGGTAGGCATCAAGATCTTTTTGCCAGCGTGGCTCAGCTAGGGTCATTACCAGGTAAAACCTCGCCCAGTAGTTTGGCCAGATGGCGGATAAATAAGCGGTCCATCGCCGGCTGAAAATGGTCGTCCTGCTCACTGCCAAACGCCAATAGCGCCAAGCCAGGGCCGCTACCAATCTGTACCAGCGCAACCGAATGAATGGCGTCGCCAAACAGCGGCTGCTGTTCTTCTTTGTTCAACCGGCCCAGATAAACATTGTCGCTGCTTAGACGGCGCGACAATAACAGTTGATATTGGCTGATGGCGCTACTATCGGGCTGCAGGCAAACCAGGCGACAGGCATGAACTTGCGGCATACTTTTAGCAAACTGTTGTAGCGCCTGCTCAGCATCTTCCAGGGTAGGTTTATGCAGCAGACTTAAATGCAGCGTGTTCAGCGCATGAAAAATATGCTCGTTCTGCCGGGCAACAGACATTAAGCGGGTAATATCATCTTCCAGGGCGGCAATTTTAGTGCGCTGTAATTCCAGCTGGCGCTCTACCAGCGACACGCTGCCCCGTTGCTGATGTGGCAGACGCATCTGTTGTAACAACTGCGGATGCAGCTGAAAAAACTCCGGATGATCTTGTAAATAATCCAGCACCACGCTGACGGCTATTGCTTCTTTGTCCTGGGTCAGGGTGTCATTCATAACGAAAGTTGTCCATCGAATACGTGTTCAGCCGGGCCGGTCATTTTAACTATCTGGCCCGGACCATTCCAGCGAATATGTAAGCTGCCACCGGGCAAGTCTACCTGCACCTGCGGCCCCAGTTTTTTTTGCAGCTGGCCAACGACCACCGCGGCACAGGCGCCGGTACCGCAGGCCAGTGTTTCGCCCGCCCCGCGCTCCCATACCCGCAATTTAATGTGTGAGGGCGATATTACCTGCATAAAGCCAATATTGGCTTTTTGCGGAAAGCGTTCATGCACTTCCAGCAGCGGCCCCAACTCTGCAACGTTGGCACTGGCAACATCGTCTACTTCAAGCACGGCATGCGGGTTACCCATCGAGGCCACACCGCAAAGTACCGTGTGTTCTTCAGCTCGCATAATATAGGTAGCTTCCTGCTTCTGGGCTTTAAATGGCACCAGCGCCGGGTCAAGCTGGGGAATACCCATATTTACCGTGACCTGGCCATCCTGCTCCACATACAGGGTTATTCTGGCCGATTTGGTGCTTACCTGAATTTTGCTTTTATTGGTCAGGCCGCGGTGGCGGACAAATTTAGCAAAGCAGCGCGCACCATTGCCGCATTGTTCTACTTCGCTGCCATCGGCATTAAAAATCCGGTAATGAAAATCCAGTTCCGGATCATACGGCGGCTCTACCATCAGTAATTGGTCGAAACCAATGCCAAAATTACGATCGGCCAGCTGGCGGATTTGTTCTTTGGTCAGGAAAATATTCTGGCTGACGCTGTCGACCATCATAAAATCGTTGCCAAGGCCCTGCATTTTTGAAAAGTTAATGATCATTGGCGCCTTATTACTATTCAGTTAGCAGCTGTTCGCCGCGCCATAAATCCTGCCATTGTTCGCGGGCCCGGATAAGGTGGCTGCGATCACCCGCTACCATGACTTCGGCCACCCGCGGCCGGCTGTTGTAGTTCGAGCTCATGGTAAAGCCATAAGCGCCCGCTGAGCGTACCGCCAGTAAATCACCCTGAGTTATGGCCAGCATGCGGTCTTTACCCAGAAAATCGCCGGTCTCGCACACCGGTCCTACTACATCATAAAGCTGTGTGGTTTCGCTGCTCTGCTGCTTTACCGGCACGATATTCTGCCAGGCGCTGTATAATGCCGGCCGGATTAAATCGTTCATGGCGGCATCAACGATGGCGAAGTTCTTTTCCTGGCCCGGCTTTAAATATTCTACCCGGGTCAACAAGATACCCGCATTGGCCATAATGGCCCGGCCAGGTTCCATGATCAGTTCCAGCTCAGGGTAGCCTCGTAACCGTTCGACGACTTTGCTGATGTAGGTATACGGCGCCGGCGGCGTTTCTTTATCATAAGTTACGCCAAGGCCACCGCCGATATCGATATGGCTTAGCACAATACCCTCTTGTTTCAGTGTCTCAATTAAACTGAGCAATTTTTCCAGCGCTTCTAAAAACGGTTGGGTTTCAGTTAGCTGGGAACCTATGTGGCAATCTACCCCCACCAGCTTAAGGTGGCTCATCTGGCTGGCCATCCGGTATATTGCGGGTGCGGTTAAAATATCAATGCCAAATTTATTGGCTTTTAAACCGGTGGAAATATAAGGGTGGGTTTTAGCGTCAATATCCGGGTTTACCCGCAAGGAGACCGGCGCCTTAATATTTAAACTGCTGGCGACCTGTTGCAGACGCTCCAGTTCAGCCTCAGATTCGACATTAAAACACTTAATACCCAGCTGCAGGGCAAATCGCATATCTTCAGCGGTTTTGGCAACGCCGGAAAACACCACTTTGGCCGGGTCGCCGCCTGCCGCAATGACCCGGCGCAGTTCGCCACCGGACACGATATCAAAGCCACTGCCCAATTTACTCAATACATTCAGCACCGCCAGATTGCTGTTAGCTTTAACCGCATAACACACCAGGCTGTGCGGATGCGCCGACGCGGCAGAGGCAAAAGCCTGATAATGGCGCTCGATGGTCGCTCTGGAGTAGACATAACAAGGGGTACCAAATTCTGCTGCCAATGCATTTAGATCGACCTGTTCAGCATACAGGCTATCGTGCTGATAATTAAAGTGGTCCACGAATTTGCTCCTCGCTGCTACGCTCAGCTGGGTTGGGCTGCTCTGGCTTTTCTGGTGCTGGCTCTGCCACTTCTGGTGCAGCTTGTGGTAAGGTAAGAGGCCCTTTTTGACCACAGGCGGCTAGCATAATGCTGCCCAGCAATAAGCAGGCAGGCAAAAGAAACTGGGATAAAGTGCGCTTCGTTTGCATGGTTTCTATTTCTTTAACGGCTTGACGCTCTATAATCGCATCCTTAGCGATAAAAGCAAACAGGTGACGCAGATGAATGACTTAGAATATGAAGAACTGACCGACAATACCCTGTTAGCGGTAGAAGAGGCAATTGAACAACTGGAGCTTGATTTAGACTACGAATCGAATGGTGGTTTATTGTCGATAACCTTTCCGGATCAAAGCAAGATTATTATTAACAAACAGCCGCCACTGCAGCAGCTTTGGCTGGCGACCAAGTTTAATGGCCATCACTTTGAATGGCGCAATCAGCAATGGATCGATAACCGCACCGGCAGTGAATTCTGGCAACTGTTGTCAGATGCAGCCTCTAAACAGGCGGGCAGCCCGGTAGTGCTGACGCCACCGCAATCCGGAACAGAATAATGGCATTACTCCCTTTTGTTGATGTAAAACCTAACGGTCCGGTGAAGGCTGCAGTAGTGTGGCTGCATGGCCTGGGCGACTCAGGCCATGGTTTTGCGCCTATCGTGCCCGAGCTGCGGTTGCCAACAGATGCCGGCATCCGGTTTTTATTTCCGCATGCCCCCGAACGGCCGGTAACAGTTAACGCCGGTATGAGAATGCGCGCCTGGTACGATATTAAAACCATGGACTTGGCCCATCGCGCTGATGAGACCGGGGTGCGTGAGTCGGCAGTAGCAGTGCAACAGTTGCTCGATAAACTGATTGCCGATGGTCTGAATAGTGAGCAAATTGTGCTGGCTGGCTTCAGCCAGGGCGGAGTAATCGCACTGCATTTACTGGCGCGGCTACCTTATAAACTGGCCGGCGTTATGGCGTTATCAACCTATATGTGCGCGCCGGATAAACTCGCCGCAGAGGCAACCAACAGTAATAAAGCCACGCCGGTATTTATCGGCCATGGCAGCCAGGACCCGGTCGTACCGTTAGCCGCTGGTCAGCAAGCGTTTCATGCGCTTAAAAATCAGGGCTTCAACGTAAGTTGGCACGATTACCGGATGGAGCATAGCGTTTGTGCTCAGGAAGTGGCGGATATCAGTAGCTTTTTACAACGCCGGTTAATGCAGGCAAAGGATAATTAGGATGAGCCAGATTGTACGTATTGCCACTCGTAAAAGCGCGCTGGCGTTGTGGCAGGCCGAATTTGTTAAGGCAGAACTTATCCGCCATCACCCTGCTTTGCAGGTAGAGTTGGTGCCGATGTCGACTCAGGGTGACAAAATTCTTGATACCCCGCTGGCAAAAATAGGCGGTAAAGGATTGTTTGTTAAAGAGCTGGAGACGGCCATTTTGGATGGTCGGGCTGATATTGCTGTGCACAGTATTAAGGATGTGCCGGTGGCCTTTCCCGATGGTCTGGTGCTGCAAACCATTTGCCAGCGTGAAGACCCGCGCGATGCTTTTGTATCAAACCAGTTTCAGCGGCTTTCCCAATTACCCTATGGCGCTGTAGTGGGCACCTCAAGTTTACGCCGGCAATGCCAGTTAAAAGCGTTACGGCCCGATTTAACCGTACGCGATTTACGGGGCAATGTTAATACCCGGCTGGCCAAGCTGGATAACGGCGAGTTTGCGGCCATTATTCTGGCCGCTGCGGGGTTAATCAGGCTCGGTTTCGCCGGCCGGATTGCCAGCTATATTGAACCTGAGCAAAGCCTACCCGCCAATGGCCAGGGGGCAGTCGGTATTGAATGTCGCAGTGCAGATAGTGCAATCCAGCAACTTCTGGCGCCACTGGAACATCAGGCAACGCGTTATTGTGTACTGGCTGAGCGGGCGATGAACCGCCGCTTGCAGGGCGGGTGTCAGGTGCCCATTGGCGCCTTTGCTACCCTTAATGGTGAGCAATTGCATTTGCGCGGCCTGGTGGGATCACTGGACGGTGGCCAGATTATCCGGGCTGAGCACACAGGTAGTGCCACACACGCAGAGCAGATAGGCCTGATCGTAGCCGAACAGCTACTGGCCCAGGGGGCGGGTGCCATTTTACAACAGGTATATCAGGCAAACGCATGACAATGGCCACCCCTTTTTTAATTACCCGGCCAGCTGGCAAGGCCGACAATCTGCTGGCCAGCCTGGATGAACAAGGTATTGCTTATAGTTATCAGCCGTTAATTACCACTCAGCAAGTTACCTTAAAAGCCAAAGAAGTAACATTGCTTGAACAGGCAGAGCTGCTTATTTTTGTCAGTGTTAGTGCGGTACATGCGCTGGAACAGCAAATTAAGCCGGAGCAACTGTCGGGCCATTTGTTTGCCGTTGGTAGCACCACTGCAAGCTTGTTGCAGCGCTGGAGTGGACGTGAAGTTATTGTGCCGCAAGATCAGCGCAGTGAAGGTTTGCTGGCACTGCCTCAGCTTCAGCAGGTGATAGGCAAGCAGATCGTGGTGGTGCGGGGCAACAGTGGTCGGGAGCTGATTAAGCAGCAATTAATTGCCCGGGGTGCTACCGTTAAATATGTGCAGAGCTATAGCCGATTACCACTTCCCCTGGATGGGGCACAGCTTTGGCAGTTGTGGCAGCAGCAGCAAGTACGTTGTATTGTAGCCACCAGTAATGAAATTTTGCAGCAGTTGTTTGCGATAATCCCAGAGGCCGGAGTACCCTGGTTGCAGCAACGACACTGGTTGCTGGTCAGCCCGCGGATGCAGGAGCAAGCGCTCGCTCTGGGGATTAACCGCCAGCGAATAAGTCTGGCAGAGAATGCTAACGATCAGGCGTTGTTACAGCAAATTATTCAGCTTAAGAAGGAAATATTATGAGTGAACAGGCAGCGTTAACCCCGGCTGAAGAATCAGATGCACCACTGGAGCAATTAAAACAACAAATTGCTGAGCAAGAGCAACGGCCGGTTCGTGGTGGTCGCGCTTTAGCCGCGCTGGCATTGCTATGCTCATTACTGGTGGTGGCAGGCCTGGCTTGGGCAACATACTGGTTATGGCCGCAGTGGCAATATTTACAAACCCAGCAACAGCAGTTGCAACAAGCGCAGCAGGATATTAGCCGGCAAAATGCTGAGCTGCTAAGCAGCAATGAAAATCAATTACAGCAAAGCCTGAACCGCCAGCAGCAGAGCCTGAGCGAAACAGAGCAGCAAATAACGGCGCAGCAACAACGCCAGCAGCAGCAATTACAGCAACAAATGCAAAGTGTACGAGAACTGGTACAGCAAAGCGATGGGGCGCCTCCACGGCACTGGGCATTGGCTGAAATTCAGTTTTTGTTAAAACGGGCTGATTACAGTCTGTGGTTAAATCAGGATATCAACACTGCCAGGTTACTGCTGCAGCGTGCCGGGCAACAGCTTGCTGAACTGGATGACGCATCACTGATTAATGTGCGCCAAGCCATTGCTGATGATTTAGCAGTGCTGACCACATTAAAAACGCCCGATCTGAGCGCCGTGCATGTCGAGTTGGCACAAATGCGTAAAACCAGTATGCGTTTGCCGTTAAAACAGCAACAAACCGAGCTAAGTGTTACCGTGTCTGAGCCAGAGGGAGATCTGAAAAATTGGCGCAGTACCTTAAAGTATTATTGGGACAACAGCTTACAAAAATTATTTTCAGCCCGGGTGGCCATGCCAGAAGATTATTTCAGTTTAACGGCTGAGCAACAGCTGATGGTGCGGGTTGCTCTGAACCAGCAATTGCTGCTGGCACAATTGGCGGCCTTGCAGGGCGAGCCTGTGGTGTATCGCAGTGCATTGCAACAAGCCAGTGATCAATTGCAACGTCATTTTCAGGCAACTGAGCCTGCCGTGCAACAACTGAGTGAACAACTGCTGGCGCTGGCTGCCATTGAAATCAGCGCGCAGCAACTACCAACATTGCAAAGTGCTGCCAAGTTAGAAGGCTATCTGCAGAACCTGGCGGAGACTGACATATGATCAAAGCCATTTTACTGATTGTTGTGCTGGCGCTGGCAATGTTTTTAGGGCCAGTGGTAACCAATAACCCGGGATATATTAAACTGGTGCTGGCCGGGTACGTAATTGAAATGACCGCACTGGGTTTTGGGATCGTGCTAACAGTTGTGTTGGTGGCAATAGTGCTAATGGTAAAGTTACTAAAGCACCTGTTACGCATCCAGCATGGCTCCTTTAATTTTTTCCGCTCACGGCGCCAGAAAAAAGCGCAGCAGGCCTTTGCCAATGGCTTAAATGCCTACGCGAGGCGGCAGTGGCCAAAGGCTGCCAGCGAGCTACAACAAGCGCTGCAAGCCGGAGGCTTTAACGGCGAGAAGCGTTTTCTGGCAGCTTATGCCGCATTTTATGCTGGAGAGTACCAACAGGCTAAAACCCTGATAGCAGATTTAGCTGAAGATGACCCGAACCGACAGTATCTTGAAGCCGACATGTTATTGCATCAGGGCCACACTCGCCAGGCGGTTGTTATTCTTGAGGCGTTACTGCAGCATCCGCCGTTTGACGCCGCGCTCGGCCAGTTATACTTGCGTGCTTTGCAACAGGCGGGCCTCTGGCAACAGGTGCTAACGGCTGCAGGACGGGCTGCTACAGAGCATTGGTTTGATAAAAACAGCTGGCGGCTGCAGCGATTTGCTATTTATCCACAGGCACTGCGTCATTTAGCAGGAGAAGCCGGCTTTGAGCAGCAACAGGACTTCTGGCAGGTGCTACCGGCAAAAGAGCGCAAGTCGGCGGCAGCGGCAGTGGGCTTAGCCTGGGCTGAAGCAAACGCGGGCCAGCCTGACGCGGCAGAAAAGCGACTGGTGGCGGCATTGTCGCTGGCCGATGTGGCGCCGGCATGGCCGCATTTACGGCAGATCCAACTGGGCCGCTCGGTACTAAGGCTACGCAAGCAGATTCAGCACTGGCTGCGTGACAACCCAAGCAATGGTTATCTTTATGCCGTGCTGGCCTATCTGGCTGAGCAGGAAGGTGAGCCACAACAGGCACAGCAAGCCTGGCAAAAAGCCCGTCAGTACCAACCCGAGCTGCGCTAATGGCCGCAGCAATATCCGGCCTGGCGGCGATATCGAGGCCAGATGCCAGGCTGTTAATTCTGGGTAGTATGCCCGGTGCAAAGTCGCTGCAACAGCAGCAGTACTATGCCCACCCCCGCAATGCATTCTGGCCGGTAATGACCCGCTTGCTCGGGCTTGAACCCGGGTTAAGTTATCCTGGGCGATTGCAGGCCTTGTTAACACGACAGGTAGCGCTGTGGGACGTGCTTGGCTGTTGTCAGCGCCAGGGTAGTCTGGACAGTGCGATTACGGCAGAGCAGGCCAACGATTTCACTGATTTTATGCAGCACCACAGCCAAATTATCGCCATTGCTTTTAATGGAGCGAAAGCCTGGCAAAGTTTCCAACGCCACGTTATCAAAAAACAGCAATTGCCGGCAACGCTGCAACTGATCCCGCTACCCTCCACCAGCCCGGCCCATGCCCGCCAGAGCTTAGCTGAAAAGCTGGAACGATGGAGTGAGATAACCCGATATATCCCCTGTTAATAAAAGCGAAAAACTATAAGCCCGCGGCTGAAATGAAAAAACAGTTTACGGAGTAAGTTATTACTAAAGCGGAATTATTTGCTGCCCTCAGGGTCTGATACAGACTTAACAATAATAGCCTCGGGGCAGCAATTTTTGGCAGCTGTTATACACCCCTTACAGCGCTTCAGCACTGAATATGGTAACGCTGTTCTGCTGGCCGTTTTACTGCACATCGTCATTCTGGCGTTGCTGCTAACAACAAAATTCAGCCAGCCTGTGTCGCAACCGGTAGCTGAGCCAATAATATCCTTCCTGTATCAACCGCCGCCCGCTGCAAAACCGCCCCCTAAAGCCACTCTGCCGGCTAATTCATTGCCAAACGAACAAAGAATGGCCGATGAAGTGATTGACCAGACTCTTACCAGTGATGGTAGTTCAGAAGACTTGCCGCCAGAATTCAAACCGGCCACGATAATGCCAGATGACGCTGACCAAAAGACCCGTTCAGCAAATAACACAAGGTTAGTTCAGGGACAAAGCCTGGCGCAACGTGCACTGCACCAAGTGGCAAAACCGGATCAGGCAGCAATTGAGCAAGCAGCCAGTGGCAGTTACCAGCAGTTTTTGCAGAAGCAGCAACAGCCCCGGTTAACGGTGGATAGGAAGTATTGGCCGGTTAGTCAGGGCCCGGCGCAGCAGGTTGTTGCCCAGCTAAATGATGGCCGGCATATCGTTCGTATCAGCAAAGGAGTTTGTGTTTTCGGCGACCCGACGCTGGATGGTTTTGAGGCACTGATGGCGGCAAAAAGGGTGCCTTGCGGCGATGAAGTCAGCACCAGCGCGTTGCTAAAGCAAGCGCTGGAAAAACATAGTAAGCGCTGACTATTACTCAGCGATATGCTGCTCCAGGCGGGATTTTAATTCACCTTCAATAACCACCGGCTTGCTGGTTTTCTGATCTAAGCAGACAATGGTCACTTCCGCATCTGTTGCCAATGCGTCTTTGCCGGCAATCCGCACTTCCTGGGTTACCACCGCACTTTTACCGCCAATTTTGCTAAAGCGGGTAAATATTTCCAGGGTATCGCCCATGGTGGCAGCCACCCGATAGTTAATATTAATATTGACGATAATCCAGGCCAGTTTATGTTTGGCAAACCATTCAATATCACCGCTGTCTTCCAGATAACCCCAGCGGGCTTCTTCCAGAAATTCCAGGTAACGAGCATTATTGACGTGCTGATAAATATCTAAATGATAGCCACGAACTTTAATCAGGGTTTTATGTTGCATGTTACTGATCCTATTGGAAAACAAGCCACAGATTGTGGCATAGTTTTACTGGCCAAACCAGTTTAAATATAGGCAAAGGCATCGGCAAACATATGCTCGCGGTGAGCGCCTTGCTCTGTGAAGGCTTCGCGGGCTACTCCGGCCATGGCAAAGGGGCCGGCGATATAGATATCGTAGGCTTCCAGTGAGACAAAATCTGCCAGAACCGCTTCGTGTACCAGCCCATTGCGGCCCTGCCAGTTCGCGCCGGGTTGCTGTACTACCGGGACAAAGCGGAACTGCTTGTGCTGACTGGCCCATTGTTGTAACTGTGGCAGATAGTACAACGCATCTTCATGGCGCACGCCCCAATATAAAAACACCGGCTGGCTGGCGTTAGCCGCACTCAGTGCCTGGGCAATCGCATATACGTAAGAAAAACCAGTACCACCGGCCATTAAAATAACTGGCCTTGTGCTCTCCTGACGCAGCTGTGCCTGGCCCAGGCCAATTTCAGCCATCACCGGCATGCCAGCGCGAAATTGCTGTTCAATATGGGTAAGGGCAGCGCTCGACCAGCTATCGCCGGCAGGTGTACCAATATGCAGCTCCAGCAGCTTGCTACTGGCAATGCTGGCAATCGAAAAAGGTCTTTTGTCTTCAGCGCTTAACACCAGTTGCAAATATTGTCCTGCGCTATAATCAGTGGTCTGATCTGGACGCAGCACAACTTTGCTGATCCCAGGGCTCAGTGCGTCGACAGAAATTACCTGACAGGCAATCGCAGAGCTGTTGGCAGTGTTGGTCATAAAACTCTCATATTCTGGTGGCTTAATGTTTAAGGGTGATTAGCCACTGATAAAAGGATGGTGCAAAACTACATCGCTTACCGGGTACGCCAGGCAACAATAAGTAAACTGCTGTTGTTTGTCCACTTCAGTCAGAGGCTGTGGCTCGTTATAGCGCACTTCACCACTTTTTAATTTGCAGACGCAGCTGGTGCAGACGCCCTGACGGCAACGGTTCGGGAAATCAATACCGCTGCGCAGTGCAGCATCCAGTATGGTCTCGTCCGGTTGCACGGCAAAGCTAAGCTGTGCCGGCAGTACCGTTACCTGATAATTCACAGCCGGGTTTCCTTTGCTGGCAACGGAATGCCCAGACTATCCCAGATGGAATCTACCCGTTGTTTAGTCTGCTGATCCATAACAATGGGTTCGCCCCATTCGCGCGTGGTTTCGCCCGGCCATTTATTGGTTGCGTCCATGCCCATTTTAGAGCCAAGTCCGGACACCGGCGAGGCAAAGTCGAGATAATCTATTGGCGTGTTTTCTACCAGGGTGGTGTCACGCGCCGGGTCCATCCGGGTGGTAATGGCCCAGATAACATCCTGCCAGTCGCGGGCATTAATATCGTCATCACAGACAATCACAAATTTGGTATACATAAACTGACGTAAATAAGACCAGACTCCCATCATTACCCGCTTAGCATGGCCGGGGTATTGCTTTTTCATGGTTACCACGGCCAGCCGGTAAGAGCAGCCTTCCGGTGGCAGATAAAAGTCGGTGATCTCCGGAAACTGTTTCTGCAGGATTGGTACAAACACTTCATTCAGCGCCACTCCCAGAATAGCCGGCTCATCCGGGGGCCGACCGGTATAGGTACTGTGATAAATCGGGTCTTTACGCATCGTAATATGGGTGACGGTAAACACCGGAAAATTGTCCACTTCATTATAGTAGCCGGTATGGTCGCCATAAGGGCCTTCGGGCGCCATTTCACCAGGTGCAATATAGCCTTCAAGCACAATCTCGGCACTGGCTGGTACCTGCAAATCATTGCTGATGCATTTCACCACTTCGGTATTGTCACCGCGTAGCAAACCGGCAAAACCGTATTCAGACAACGTATCAGGCACTGGCGTCACGGCACCGAGAATCGTCGCCGGATCGGCACCTAACGCCACAGATACCGGATAATTCTGCCCCGGATTGGCCTTTTGAAACTCATAAAAATCCAGCGCACCACCACGGTGCGATAACCAGCGCATAATCAGTTTATTTTTGGTCAGCACTTGCTGGCGATAAATACCCAGATTTTGCCGCTCTTTGTGCGGCCCTTTGGTTACCGTTAAACCCCAGGTAATAAGTGGTGCCGCATCGCCCGGCCAGCAGGTCATTACCGGCAGCTGGCTAAGGTCAACTTGCTCACCGGTAAGCACAATTTGTTGGCAGGGGGCTTTTTTCACCTGCTTAGGTGACATGTTCAGCACTTGTTTGAATAACGGTAGCTTGCTAAAAGCATCCTTCAGGCCTTTAGGTGGCTCAGGTTCTTTGAGAAAAGCCAGTAACTTGCCCACTTCACGCAGCGCTGATACATTTTCCTGGCCCATGCCCAGCGCCACCCGTTGGGGTGTGCCAAACAGGTTGGCCAGTACCGGCATGTTATAGCCTTTCGGGTTTTCAAATAAAATAGCCGGGCCGCCGGCACGCAAGGTGCGGTCGGCAATTTCGGTCATTTCCAGTACCGGGTCTACTTCTGCGGTTACCCGCACCAGTTCACCGCGCTGCTCTAACTGGCTGATAAAATCACGTAAGTCTTTATATTTCATGCTTGGCATCAGGCCCTGTGGGGTATTGCCTGCTATTATACAGCTCTGGCTTGCGCTTGCCAGTTTTGGCCAGCTATGCGGCGGGCTTGCCATATTGCTGGCTTTATAATAGCGGCAGATTAATTTAAGCAGTGTTATACGATGACTAAGCAGAAAAGGGTTATATAACAGTTAAAATATCAGCCGCAACGACAGCAGGCTTGGCTGATATCCTGCTTAGCGGCAGCGCTTGGTCGTGCCACGATCGCTGATTAACGGCAATCATCGATTAAACGTTGGCAAAAATGAATGATAATCGCTAGAGTTTAGCCAGGTAGTAATAGCAATATAAGGTTGTTGATGGATTTTCCGGCACAAATTAAACAACAAACATGCAGCGACTGTTTAAGTGGTCAGTCGTTAGGTTTTCAAATCCGAATGGCCTTTCAGCCGATAATTGATTGGAAATATCAGGTTATATGCGGATATGAAGCCTTAGTTCGCGGTCCCGAGGGGCAGGGCGCCGGCTGGGTATTCGAGCATATAAATGACACTAATAAATATTATTTTGATCAGGCTTGCCGGGTAAAAGCAATTGAAACGGCCGCTAAGTTAGGCTGCAGCACATATTTGAATATCAATTTTTTACCCAATGCCGTCTACAATCCGGAAACCTGCATTAAAGCCACCATTGAAGCTGCTGATATATATGGTTTTGACTTAACCAAGCTGGTATTTGAAGTTACCGAGGGCGAACAAATTCCGGATAAAGAACATTTAAACCGGATATTCCGCAGTTATGCAAAACGTGGTTTTAAAACCGCTATTGATGACTACGGTGCGGGTTACGCCACGCTCGACTGGCTGGTTGAACTTAAACCACATATTTTAAAGCTGGATATGGAGCTGATCCGCAATATCCAGAGCAACCCAGCCAAACAGTTTATTATTGAACAAACTATCGCGCAATGTGAAGTGCAGGGCACCCTGGTGCTGGCCGAGGGGGTGGAGACCAAGGCAGAGCTGGAATGTCTGCTTGGCCTGGGTATTCGTTATTATCAGGGTTACTATTTTGCCCGGCCTGAGCTGGAGCGGTTAATTACCACCGCTGAGCTTAACGGCATGAAATAACCCGGACCTTGCTGCGTCCGGGTTGCTGCCAGACAACCCCGACTCTTGTATTAAAAATCGTAGCTGACCCTGCCATACACCAGCCGGCCAGAACGACCGTAGGGCGAGTAATTTGAAAATGGCGTATTGCCGGTACCATTTAAATTAATTGGAAAGGCATCCGGGTACTCGTCTAACAGGTTATCGGCACCAAACGCCAGCCGCATTTTTGCGGTAAGCTGATAACGCGCCTCCACATCAAGCAGTGTTTTTGCATCCAGGGTAAAGTCATTTGCGGGGTTGGCGTTCGGCGTTAAGACCTCTCCGTAACGGGTAGCACGGAAGGTGGCACCAAAGCGCTCTAAACTCCAGTTAACATGTGCACCCAATTTGTTCTTCGGGTTACCTTCTTCAAAAGTAAGAACATTTACCCTGCCGAACAGTTCCGGAGCGGGGTCAAGAGCCGATAACTCGGCGGTCGCCGGTGTTCTGGTGACGTCTGTACTATTAACATTGGCTACCAGGATTAAATCAAAGCGACCAATATCTGCAGTAAATACCGGATAATTAGCCACAATATCAATGCCCTGTGTTTCCGTATCCACACCATTAATAAAGAAGCGGCCACCACCAATACCAATTAAACCAAGCGACTCCAGATAAGCACGAACGTTAGGCTGGGTCAGATTTTCGGACAGCACGATTCTGTCGTCAATATTAATCTGGTAGCCATCAATGGTTAAGGTTAAATCACCAAGCCGGAATACTGCACCCAACGACAGGTTAACGGACTCTTCAGCATCCAAGGGGCTGGAACCTAATGCAATCGCCGCCGGATCATTAACCGGGAAGGTGGTGATATCAAACGGCACACCACCAATAAAGTTAGTTGAGGTGCTGGTAAAGTATTGTTGCTGCAATGAGGGCGCTCTGAAACCGTTCTGAACGCTGCCACGCAGGCCGACACTGTCATTCACGTCATAACGCAGGGCCAGTTTGCCGGTAACGTTACTGCCAAAATCTGAATAATCTTCTGCTCTGAACGCCACCGACCCCAACAGGTTGTCTGTAATATTGGCTTCTAAATCAATATATACGCCGACAGCCCGCCGACTCTCGTCTACAGCATTGGCAGGCCGAAAACCAGGAAATACCTGGGCGCCGGATTGGGTTGGGTTACCATTTGGCAGCAGCACGCCACCATTACGATAGGAGTCAGGTTCACCTGCAAAAATCGAATACCCTTCCCGCCGGATTTCAATGCCGGTGGCCATATTTACCGGTGAGGCAAAGCTGGCAATATCGAAAGAGGTCACCCCTGAAAAGTTAAATACCCATTGGTCATAGTCAAACCCGCCGGCATCGAATTCCGTTTTACTGGTTGGGCCAATTGAACGGTTTACCGTATTTTCAATGGTAAAGGCCATTTCATTCATGCCGTAAACGACAGAGGCGTCCATACTCCACTGCGCCAGTTCCCATTCATAACCGAGCGCAAAACTGGTGTCGGTTACCTCAGGTGCGATAATGGGTAAAAATCCATCCGGGTGTACTTCGATAACATTACGGTCATCCTGTGCCCGGCGATAAAAACCGCCAGAGCGGGCTGATCGATCCTGAAAGCTGGCCCAGCTGTAAAGCTTACCACCTTTTAACATCATGCCGGCATTGGCAAACAGGGTAAATTGTTGCAGTTCTGGTTCGCCATACCAGGCGTTAAAACGTTCGATAGTTTGCTCGCGTGGGTCGTATTCACCGCCAACCAATGGGTATTGCTGACGATAATCATAACCGCCGCGTTCGGTGCGTTCAGCATCTTTAATTTCTGCGGCTAAGGTCAGGTAACCATTGTTCGGCAATGCAAAGCCTTTCCAGCCAGATAAATTAATCGTTTCACCATCACTTACACTACGTTTAATCTCTGCCGGCGCGTTCCAGGTGGCATCCGCTGGCGGTGGGGTGACGGGCACCGTATACGCTGAGTCGCGATAGCCATACGAGAAGGTAACACTGCCACCTTCGCTGGCGTCGCGAAGCCTGACGTTAATTACCCCAGCGATGGCATCTGAACCGTATTGCGCTGACGCGCCATCGCGCAGCACTTCGACACTGCGGATGGCGGCAGTAGGTATGGTGTTTAAATCGACTGCTGAACTGCCGCGACCTACGGTGCCATTAACATTTACCAGCGAAGCAGCATGCCGTCGCTTGGAGTTTACCAGTACCAGCGATTGGTCCGGTCCAAGGCCGCGCAACGTGGCCGGACGAATGGTATCTGTGCCATCAGCCAGGCCCGGGCGAGGAAAGTTAAACGATGGTAATGCTACGGATAACACCTGGTTAAGCTCGCTCGAGCCAGACCGCTCCAGCGTTTCGACGCCAACAATATCAATGGGCACAGCAGTATCATCGACTGAGCGACCGGCTACCCGGGTACCGGTAACCACAATTTGCTCAATCTTTTGCTCATCTGCTTGTTGCTTACTGTTATCTTGAGCTTGCGCCAGCAAGCCGGGGCTAAGTAAAGCAGTACTGATCGCCAGTACCAGGGGGTGTAGAGCAGCACTGCGCATAATTGACTCCTTGTTGTAATCCTTAAACCGTAGGTGGCGGCCGAACGCTTGTCAAACTTACGCAAACTATGTTTGTATGATGCAATACTACTGTTAACAGCGAAGCGATCAGCGGGCCGCGTTTTAGTATCGTGATTTTTTGCTAAAAACAGGTTAGCATGGTACAGACATCCAGAAGTCTTCTCTGTTCAATTAAGGTCGCAGCGAGGCGTACTTATGCATAAAAACACCAAACTTATTGATGCTGGCCGGAGCAGAAAATATACTGGCTACGCGGTTAATCCGCCGCTAATCCGGGCTTCTACTATTGTGTTTGATACCTTTAGTGAACTTAAGCAAGCGACTTTACAGCGCGGCAACCGGGTACCGTTTTATGGCCGGCGGGGTACCGATACCCATTTTGCCCTGCAGGAGGCAATTTGTGAGCTGGAAGGCGGTGCCGGTTGTGCCTTATATCCTTGTGGTGCTGCGGCGGTAAGCGGTGCCTTGCTGGCATTTTTGCAAAGCGGCGATCATCTGCTGATGGTCGACAGTGTCTACGAGCCTACCCGGGCGCTGTGCGATAAGTTACTAAAAGGCTTCGGTATTGAAACCACCTATTATGATCCGCAACTCGGCGCTGGTATTGCCGGGCTAATTCAAGCCAATACCAAAGTAATATTTCTGGAATCACCAGGTTCCTTAACCTTTGAGATGCAGGACATACCGGCCATTTGTGCGGTGGCGCAGCAACATAACATTGTTACCATTTTAGATAATACCTGGGCATCGCCCATTTTGTGTCAGCCCTTTACGCTGGGAGTGGATATTTCTATTCAGGCGGCGACCAAATATATTGTTGGCCATTCTGATGTAATGCTGGGAACCGCCAGCGCTAATGATAAACACTGGCCACAGCTTCGTGAACACAGCTATTTAATGGGGTACTGTGCTTCAGCGGATGATGCCTATACCGCGCTGCGTGGCCTGCGTACCTTAGCCGTGCGATTGCAGCAGCACGAGCAAAGTGCGCTTCGCATTGCTCACTGGCTGCAGCAACGGCCAGAGGTTGAGACTGTGCTGCATCCGGCCTTACCGTCGCATCCGGGACATGCTATTTTTCAGCGCGATTTTTCCGGCAGCAATGGTTTATTCTCGTTTGTGTTAAAGCAGGGTAACCAACAGCAGGTCGCTGCTTTTATCGAAGGCATGCGCCATTTTAAAATGGGTTTTTCCTGGGGCGGCTACGAAAGCCTGATCACCGCTACCATGCAGCTGCAAAAACAACGCACGGCCAGCAGCTGGCCCTACAGCGGGCCGCTGATCCGGCTGCATATCGGCCTGGAACATGTTGATGATTTACTGGCCGATCTGACTGATGCGTTCGAGCGATTTAATCAGGCGGCCGGTGACTAAACTGGCTGGTAGCGCCAAATCAGTTTAATCTTTCAGCGCCTGGAGTGTTTTCTTACTGTCGCTAAGGTTGTCAGCCAACTGATCCAGTAGTTGCTGAATGTCTGCTGACAACTCGCCGAGCTTGGTATGTCTGACCAGATCCGCCAGCTTGTGGTCTTGTTCCAGACATTTGTCCAAAATGGCATTTCTGGCATCAGATGAGAACAGTTGGGTTAGCTTGCCACCAAACTGTTGCATCAGCTCTTTGTCAGGGTCGGGCCTGGCAGGCAATTCATCCAGCTGCTTAACCACTTTTTCAAATGGCGCAATGAACGTTTCCCGTTCGCGGGCAAGTTTAGTTAAGCGCTTATCAAGATTCTCTTCTACTAACAACTCAGCCATCTGTCGATAGTAGTCAGCTGTTTCTCTGACCAATTTCAGAATTTCCAGGCTATCAACCTCGTTATCAGTGCGTATAATTGACATGTTAAACCTTATTAGTCGTTGGTTGCGGTATCGATCCTGCAATTACTTCGATAGCCTCTGGGATTACTGCAAACTCCGCAGGTGTTTTCGTTTTATATTCACCATCAGCGTTGAGTTCAATTGGCTTAGTGGTGTTAATGCTAATTTTTCTGGCGGTTTTACAGATAACCCGCTCTGCTGTTCGTAGGTCGCCATTGCGCAAACTGGGCCCTAACAGTAACAGCTGCCACCAACGCTGTGGTTTAATGCAGAATAGACTCAGCTGCCCGTCCAGTAAAGTTGAGGCATTATCAACAATATTGCCACCCCCGTAAAAGCGGCCGTTGCCAACGGCCAAATGAATGGCCCTGACCGAATAATTCCAATCATCTGCTTTTAAGTTTATTTTAAAACTTCTGTTGCGCTTAATGGCACTGAAAAAGGCACCCAGATAAGCAAACACGCCGAAATATTTTTTAGTTTCCGGTGTCAGTTCGTGTGTTACATCAACACCCAGACCGATATGGGCAACATTGATAAAAAGTTTGTCGTTAACCTTTGCCAGGTTTATACGCTCTCGCTTAGCATTAATAATAACCTGGGCAGCGCCGGCAAGATCCTGCGGTACGCCGAGCGAACGTGCCAAATCGTTGGCGGTTCCTAATGGTAAGATGGCCAGTGTGCGCTGGTGAGTATAAATGGCCTGCAACGCCGAACTAATGGTGCCATCTCCGCCAGCAATAATAACGATACCATCGTCGTGCTGATAGTTCGCAATTTGGGCATCCATCTGAGCTTCGTTTTCAGACAGATAAACCTGAATATCAAAGCCAGAAGCTCTGAGTAATTGAATAACTGCTTCCAGCTCCTCGGCCTGACCATTGCGGCTTTTTGGATTGACAATTAACAGAGCGTGCTGCAACGATATATTCCTTTTGTGAAAGCGACCTTGAAAAAAGTTGTGCTTTAAACGCCCGTGTTATGTCTCAATTCGACGATAAAGCGCCTCGATAAAACTGTATATACCGAACGCAAACAAGCCTATAGAAACAATAATAATTAACCAGCTGCCATAAGGCGCGCTACTAAGCCACTCAAACGCTTCGCTGATACCTTTGTCCTCGCTGCTGCCTGCGACAAAAGTTGAACGCAAAATAATCCAGCCAATTATACACCAGACTACGCCACGAGAAATAAGACCGAACCTGCAGATGGGCACAAGCCACTGTTTTTTTTCGGCTGGAAAATCGATATATTTTTTAAAGCCAGACTTGAAACCTTTTATCAGATGGGCAATACCCACAACCACAACTGCGACACCTATAATGGCAAAAAGCACGGTAACACGATCTGAGCTCAGGTACTCAGAGGCGGTTGATGAAGCTGATTGCCCCGAACTATCGTCTGTTTCGTGGAATAACAGCTTAATAACCCAAAACGCCAGCACGCTATGGGATATTGCACTGATAATAAGTCCAGCTCTTATTGCCAGCCCTTTAAAAGAACTACCATGGTTATCGGTGTCGGTTATACCCTGAATAAAACGCCAGACAATATAACCAAACAGTCCGACAACCAAGACCAGTAACAGAAGCTCACCAAAAGGCTGCTCGTTAATGCTTAAAATAGCACCTTTGCTACCGGTTTTTTCTCCTTGCCAGCCCATGGCAGAAAGAAAAGCTAACAGACCTATTGTTAAATAAATTACGCCCCGCGCGGCGTAGCCCATTTTGGCCCACGGCTCGGGGTGTGCAAGTTTAACCATTTTAGTGTCCTCTATTAATTAGCTATTAATATTCGTCGACTATTTAGTTTGAGTCAGTTTCCAAAGGTTTTCTGGTTGTGTGGCGCGCCAGATAAGAGCAGGCTACTGCCCATACAGAACCAGCAGCCCAACCTGCTACCACGTCGGTTGGCCAGTGCACGCCCAGATAAACCCGGCTTACCCCAATTAGCAACGTCAGGAAAACTGAGCTGATGATGATAAGTGCTTTAACTCTTCTGCGCGGTTGCGATTGGGCCAGCAACGCACCCATGGTGAGATAAGCACTCGCTGCTAACATGGAATGCCCACTGGGAAAGCTTGAGGTATAAACAAGTGTCGCGTGCGTAACCAGATCGGGCCTGGGTCGATCAAAGCCGCTTTTTAACAGCAGACTACCCAATAAAGCTCCGCCCGTGGCCAGCAACACCACCAGGGCTAACTTAGCCTTATTGGTAAGCAATAAAAAAATTATTACCCAGATACTCGCCAGGGTTAATACTGCGTTGCCACCCAGCGCGGTAATATCCTGCCCTACCTGCTTTAGCCAGGGGGGGCCAATGGTGTCTTCAAGGTTATTGGCGTCTCGCATCAGCAGCAGAATGGTTTCATCCAATTTGAAGCTTCCGCCAGCTACTACTTCTGTAGCAATGATCATAAACAGCCACAGTGACATCGTTACCAGCGCCAGTAACAACCAGAACGATTTTTCCCGCTTCCCAAGCCAGGCTAAACAATTTCTCACCGTAAGCTTCCTTCTGCATTATTTTGCAATAAAAGTTTAGGGTTAATGGTGCTTTTAAGCTGAAATTTACCGCTTAAGGTTATGTAAGCTTTTCTTGACTGGCAAGTTTTCTATTGCGAAAAATTACCAGGTTGGTAGCTGTCATCTACTGACATTAGGCTAATTTTACGGTTTGGTTATTTCTGCTGCATCTTTTCAAACCTGCATTCAGCGATTGACGGCGGGCAATGCTGGCATACAATAGCGCCAGTGTATTTCTGAGGTGCAGTATGAGTAACAATGCTTTACCCGCAATAAGTCCATTTCGTCATAAAGTAGGCCATTTTCTGCAGCGTACCAGTGTGCAACGTACGCTACTGACGCTGATTTTAATTAATGCCTTAATTCTGGGGCTGGAGACCTCAGCCGCCATTATGCAGGCCGTTGGCCCGGCGCTGTTGCTGTTTGATAAAATTATTCTGGCGGTGTTTGTGCTGGAAATTGGCTCGCGGATTTATGTCCACCGGCTGGCGTTTTTTAAAGATGGCTGGAGCATTTTTGATTTCATCGTGGTGGGTATTGCACTGGTACCGGCCAGCGGGCCTTTTGCGGTATTGCGGGCGCTGCGGGTATTAAGGGTGCTAAGGGTACTGACTTTTGTACCGTCGATGCGCAAAATTGTCGGGGCCTTAATAAAGTCACTGAACGGTATGTTGTCTATCGCCATGGTGCTGGGGCTCATTTATTACGTGGCGGCGGTAATGGTAACCAAGTTATTTGGTGAGGCCTTTCCAGACTGGTTTGGCAGTCTCGGCGCGTCGCTCTATACCCTGTTTCAGATCATGACCCTGGAAAGCTGGTCAATGGGCATTGCCCGGCCGGTGATTGCTGAGTTTCCCTATGCCTGGGCGTTTTTTGTCCCCTTTATTCTTATTGCCACCTTTACCATGCTTAACCTGTTTATTGCCGTTATCGTCAATGCCGTACAAAGCATGCACGATGAAGAGCATAAAGTGGAGCATGATGCCGAGCAGGCTACTCAACAGCAGTTATTGCAACAAATGCAGCAGCTGCAACAGGAGTTGCAACAGCTTCGCAGCGAGCTGAAAAAGCCTACTGCAGAATAAAGTCTTCCAGTGATTGCCGGGTTAATTTACCAATCTGGCTGAACATATAAATAATGGCACCCATCAGCATTACCATGACCGGCAGCATAATAACCGGGTAGCTGAGCCAGGTCATCCGGCCCAGCTCCTCGGCATAAGCCGTGGTGCCCGGTTGGCTGACGACAATGGCTTTGGCCAGCACATAATTAAGCACGGCTGAGACAAAAAACGCCGACGCCACGATATAACCGGCGCGGGCTACGCGCTGCTCAAACAGCTCGCGGTTTTGTCGGGCCGCCAGTGCCTGATACAGCTTGTCGGTATCCAGCAAATCGGGGTTAATCAGCAGTTTTTTCACCAGCGGGTAGGGTGTGTACTGGCTTATCAGCACAATAATGCCAATAATTGCCGGGATCATGGCCTCTTTAACGGCGATATAGGACGGGTCCAGCTGCAATAAGCTGATGCCACCGGTCAGTAATACGCTGATAATGCCGAGTATTGAATAAAAATTAACCTTGCCAGACTGCAGTAGCTCCCATAAGCCAAACAATAGCGGGAAGGCCAGTGCAACCACCACCCCCCAAACCGGACCCAATGTTTCTTCGCTGCTGAAGCGGCTGAGTATTACTGCTGGCAACACAATATTAAAAATCATATTGCTGAAAAAACCAGACTTTTTCTGTTTAGCCGGGCGGTGTGGGGTAGTAGCTGGTGTGCGCATTAGTCATGTTCCAGGTGTTAGTCTGGCAACAGTATACCAAGGAATAGTGTTTTGCCCAGCGACCCATAAGGTTGGTCTTGCAGATGAAAACAGTGCCAGAAACGCATGACACTGACATTAGTTGATTTTTGTACTACACCTTATACTTAAGTACATAAACCTAAGCAGCGATGTTGAGATCATGGTGCAGGGAAAGCAAAATCAGCCTGAACTGAGTAATATCGACTTTGCCCGTTTAATCGATTCAGTGGGCATCGGCGTTATTGTCCACCAATGGGATACCACAGTGGTGTACGCCAATCCGACCGCATTATCGATGTTGCATTTAACTTATGAACAGCTTATTGGTTCAACAGCGATGGATCCGCGCTGGCATATGCTTGATGAGCACCACCGGCAACTGCATGTGTCTGAGTTTCCGGTCAATAAAGTAAAAGCCTCTGAGTCATCACTTTATAACTATGTGATTGGGGTAATTGATTTTGATCATGATGAAACTAACTGGTTTAAAGTAAATGCCGTCATTGAAAAGTCTGAAGAATCAAAGATGGCTTTTATCGTTGTCACGTTATTTGAGATGGAAGATGTCACGACATTATTTTCTTTTGAACAAATAGTTCAGAATGCGGAAGACATCGTTATTGTTACTGACGCTGATGAACTGGATGAGCCGGCTGGCCCAGCTATCGTTTACGTTAATAAAGCTTTTGAAAACCTGACCGGATACACGGCGCAAGAAGTGATTGGTGAAACACCACGGTTGTTGCAGGGTAAATTCACTGATCAGGCGACCAGAGTTCGCATCAAATCCGCGCTACGCCAAAAGCTTCCAGTACGGGAGGTGCTGCTAAATTATTCTAAAACAGGTAAGCCCTATTTTCTGGATATGAACATCATTCCGCTAAAAAACCGGGATGGGGTGGTAACTCACTTTGCCGCTATCCAACGGGACGTAACAGAGCAAACGTTTTATGCTGAGCAACTTGAAAAGCGTAATAGAGACCTGAAACAATTAAAAGAAAATCTGCAAAATGCTGTCCGGCAGCGAACAATTGAATTAAAAAATGCCAATACCAAATTACAACGGTTAGCTTATTACGACGCGCTGACGAACATTCCCAACCGTCGCTACTTTTTGGAGATGAGTGCTGCAATTCTTAGTCTGGCCAGGCGAAAGCGTCAGCAACTGGCGGTAGCAATGATTGATGTTGACGATTTTAAGAAAATTAACGACCAATATGGTCATGCGGCAGGGGATAGTTCATTAAATTTACTGGCGAGCTGCATGAAAGATTTCTTTCGGGCAGAAGATATTATTGGTCGGCTCGGAGGTGAAGAATTTGGCTTAGCTATGCTGTTTGACAAAGCAGACGATGTTGTTATGACACTCAATCGCTTTCGGCAAAAACTGGCAGAGCAATTTAGCAAGGTGAAGCCGCCCGTAGAAGGTATTGCGATACAACCATTCACCATTAGTATTGGCGTTTGCATTGTCGACTCAGAGCAGGACGTAGAACTGGACGACCTATTAAAATGTGCCGACAATGCGTTGTATCAGGTAAAACAACAGGGTAAAAATGCTGTTATGGTCTATCAAGACCAGCAGTAATAACCCAGCATTTATCTGGCCGGATAGCTGTTTGCTCCTGCAGGCATGATGCCTTTACCCATCCTGATCTCCAGTACAGACTCAACCTGATCATGGGTATTGGCAGCTAAACCCATCTCATAAGAGGGTTGTTGCACGGTGCGGCTGCGACATCCCAGCAGGCCGCAATCCTGTACTGTGGTGGTTTGATAACTGGCACCCAGCCGGTTATCGCTATCACGTTGCCGCTCAGTCATGGTTTCTTTGTCCACCACCACAAACCAGTCATAACCTTGCTCCGCTGTAAGTTCGGCGGCGCGGCGAAGTGCATATGCTTTGGCTTTACCACTGTCGTCGCCACGGGCTTTAAATACCACACGGTAATAATTATCATTAATTTGTTGCTCGCTATAACCATAGCCACTGCCGCGGGCCGCCCGGTAATCGGGCTGGCTGCTGCAAGCCGATAATAATAACGCAGTAAATATCATTAAAACGCTCATTAGTTGTTTCATTATATACCTCTGCTTTTATTGAGTGTTACGGTCAGTTAAATATTGCTTTTCTGCCGCCTGGCTTAGTGCCGGGCCGGCCATTAGGCTATCCAGAACGTTATCCAGAGCATGTCCGCCCGTTGCCGTCTGATAATTGCCAGCAGCGAGGTTCCGTTCAGTGCTCAGCGACGCTTGCAGTACCCATTTATCTTGAGTGCGACAGGCAATATTCTCGCTTTGTACCTTGTTATCTTGCAGCGTATATTGCCGGCAAAAATCACCTTGCTGACTGATAAAGCTTAATTGTGGAATGAATTGCTGTTGGGCAATAGCATAAGAGTGGCCACTAGGCGCGCTGCTTAACAACTGTGCTACCTCACTATTAAGTGTGGTCAACGTACCTTGCCGTTGCTCGCTTAGTTGCGACAGGCCATAACCGGCAAATAAGGCGATACAGGCTACGGCGGCTGCGTGTTGCTGCACATGCTGTTGTGCCCGGCGCCACCATGGAAACGCCACGACATTAGCGCTTGCGGGTTTTTCATTATTATCCAGTAGCTGTAGCACGCCTGCTGGCATGGGCTGCTGGTCAATTTGCTGGTAATGCTGCAACACCAGGCTGTCAACCATCGCCAAGTCGGCCATGCGTTCTGTCAGTTGCTCATCGTGCATTAGCTGTTGTCTTACCTGCTCCATTTCGTGCTCGGGTAACGCCGCATCTAAAAAAGCAGATAGCATTTCATCAGAAATTTTCATGCCAGGGTTCCTTTTTGTTGTAAGGCGTTAACCATGGCTACCCGGGCTCTGGCTAACCGGCTCATAATCGTTCCTGCCGGAATAGCCAGTATGTTTGCTGCCTCGTTATAACTCAAACCCTGCACCGCGACCAATGACAACACTTCGCGTTGTTCATCCGGCAGCGTGTTCATCGCGGTATTGACCTCAGCCAATTGAATATCGTTAAGCATGTCCTGCTCACCGTCAGTAAAGTTTTCCTGCTGGAGCTCGGTTTTATTTGCGGCCTGCTGCCTGACTTTTTGGGCCCGGTAATCATCTATCCAGATATTACGGCAAATTTTAAAGGCCCATTGTGGCAGGGGGATTCCGGTAGCAGGCGGCGAATCCAGTAAGCGCAGCACGGTGTTTTGCAGCAGGTCGTCGGCGTCGGCCATACTGCCTGTCAGCGAGTAAGCAAAGCGACGTAGTGCTGGCAATAGTAGTTTTAGTTCTGCTTTCATGGTTAGGTTATACTCCTGTTTACCCTGATAACGGTTCAGCAGGAAAAGTTATTCCATCATCCAGGGAATTTTTTTTGATGCCAGCCGTTTAATGTTGTAACAACAGGCTTAAGTTACAGGGATTATCATGCAACGACATTTTATTTTTAGCGCTATTATGCTGATGGTTGGGTTGCAAACCCATAGCCAGATATTGCCAACAGAAACGTTGCCACAGATATTGCCGCAAATCACTGATCCTGTACAGCGGGCAGCAGCGCAGGCTCAGCAACGGGTATTGCAACAGCATAAGTTAACACAGCAGTTAGCTGAAAAAGCAGCCTTACCTGATCCGTTAACTGTACTACCCCAAACCCTGGAGGTATTGAATCAAAGCGGCGAAGTTCGCTGGCGTGAAGTTGAGGTAGAGCATGGGTTTCGGGCAATAGAGCGGGAATGGTTGTTATTAGTCAGCATTAGCGAGTGGCAGCAATTAATTGCTCGCTGGCCGCAGGTGCCGGCTCTGGTGCAATCTGAAGATCATCTGGAAGCATTGGGCTTACGGCTGGTCAATATTAAGGTGCCAGCAGAACTGGATTCAGCCACCGCCTTAGACCATAAACTAAAAACCGAGCTGACAACCCTGGCCGGGCGAAACCATGTGTACCAACCCCAGCTAGCCCTATCGAACGAGCAGTCAACATCGGCAAATGATCGTGCGGCGATGTGCAATATACCGGTGACACTGGGCATGGTGGATACAGCAATTGCGCTGGGCCATCCGGCATTGCAACAGCAGTCCGGTCAGTTAACCATTGCGCAGCATAACTTCCTCCCTGCTGATATGGCACAAAGTTATGGTCATGGCACGGCGATAGCCGGGGTATTGGCCGGGCAGCATAATAATTCGCCGTTGTTGCCTCAATTGCACTTATACAGTGCTGGCGCATTCTATCCAAGCAACCTTTATCAGCAATCAGCGACGCTTTCTCATATTGTTAAGGCGCTAAACTGGCTTGCCAGTGAACAGGTAACGGTGATTAATATGAGCCTGACCGGGCCTGATAACCCGGTGCTGGCGGCAGTGGTAAGGCAGTTAGCAGCGCAGCAGATAATACTGGTGGCGGCAGCAGGCAATGGTGGCCCAGCCGCTGCGCCATTGTTTCCAGCCGCCTATGCTGATGTGCTGGCAGTAACAGCGGTTGATCAGCAGCTGCAACTGTATCGTTGGGCCAATCAGGGAGATTATATTGATTTTGCCGCACCAGGAGTAAAAGTGAGCGCACTGCGAGCAGGTGGCGATGTCGCTGCGCAAAGTGGTACGTCAATAGCTACGCCTGTGGTTAGTGCTGCAATAGCCTGTTTACGGGCGCAGCAACCAACAATAACGTTGGCACAAATTCGCCAGCGATTAATTGCACAAGCCCGCGATTTAGGCGGGCAAGGTAAGGATCCTCAGTTTGGATATGGCTTAATTGCTGCGCCATTAAAAACCGAGCTGAAGTAATAAAGCGGTGCGGGTTTCCCGGTAATCTGCACTGTCTATGGTAGAGCTGAAATCACCATGTTCAACTTTACCTATGACTGCAAAATGCTGATTTAGACTGACTTGCCAGCTTGCCTCTACGACAGCCTGGGTATCAGCGCGCTCAGCAGTTTGATAGTCGCGTTGACTTACCCTGGCGCCAAGTTGTAGCTGCTGCTGATATTGCCAAAGTGTAAAACGATTGGAGAGTTTAGCTCTTGCCCCTGGTGCGGTATAGCTGAACACATTATCGCGGCTGCTTTCATCTTCCCATACCAGACCTATCGAAAAAAAATGCTGGCCAGACTCAGAAAACCAGAAGCTGTCAGCACTGGCACTGAATGTGCTGGCGTCACGCTCATCATTGCGGGCAAACTCTTTTTTGGCCATGGTCAGTGCCGGGCGGATAAACCAGGTGTCACTGCCACTTACCATTGTGTATAAACTCGCCTGATTAAGCTTAAGAAACGCTGCGCTATCCAGCTGAGCGTTGGCATGATAAATATTGGCGCCAACACTATGCTGGCCCAGTTGGTAACTGGCATCGACATAAGCCAGCTGCAAACGGGTATTAAAGTCACTCGCCTGCCGATAAGCTTTATTTTGGATACTGTAACCGGCATCAAGTTTAATGTTAGCGCTTGCCTGCCAGCTTGCTGCCAGTTCCGCTTCCAGTAATGTGGCACTGTCTGCCTGGCCACTGGCTTGCTGCAATGCACTGACATTAACATTTGACTGATATTCACCGCCAAGCCGGGCTTTGCCCGTAACACTAAGTGGCTCAGCACCATGACTTAACCCACTGCCAAAAATTGCCGTGTGCGCTAAGGTGATCAGTACGCATCGTTGAATAAGCGCCATAATTTCTCTCCTGCATACAATAAGCGCCGCACAAGCGGCGCTTATTAAGCCTTACAGTCCGGTTGATAAATTAATGGTGTTACGCACCGTGTTGCTGACTTGGGCATTTACTGCCTGAGTAACGCTTTGGGCAACTTCAGCGTTTGCGCTTTGTTGCAGCATTTGGCTGGCGTCAGCCATAATCTGCTGCTGAACGGCACCGCTGGTGTCGGTTGTTAACGCAGCGGACAACTGGTTACTGGCTTGGGCAGCGACCGAGCTCAGGGCGCTGTTGGCATTGCCGCTCACAGCGCTGGCCAATTCAGTATTAGCATTGACTGCTGCAGAGGTTGCGCCGGTTAAAGTCGCGGCCACGGCGACGGTTTGGTCGACCAGAGCCGAGCTGTCGGTTAATAGAGCTGTGCTACTATTGCCAAGGTTGGCAACCAGATTGGTGGTAGTGCTGTTAACATTGCTGGCTAACGAGGTTTCAGGCATGGTTGCTGATTCGCTGTCGTCTGACTCATTTTGGGCAGTGGTATCAACTTCAGCATCGGTTTCGCCGCTGTTGTCAGTTTCTGCCGAACCGGCCACCGGCGCAGGCGCCGGGCTCGCTTGTGCCTGGGCTTGCTGGTTGCTGCTGGCTGAACCGGATACCTGCAGTGGGCTGGTGGCCATTGGTTGCTGACTAACGCTTAACTGAACATCGTTATTGCTTTGCGCGGCAACGGCAACATCTGCTGCGTGGCCAAAGGCTGACAAACACGCTAAGGCAATTAAAGTAGGGGTTAATATCTTTTTCATGGTCATGTTCCTCGTTTTGTCGTGATTGACATAGCGATAACGGCCCAGCCTGACGATTTATTCCCGCTCATTAGCAAAATGATTTAAATCGTCCTGGTAATTTGGTCTGACCAATCTCGTTGCTGCTTTGGTAATCTATCAGTGTTGAGTACCAATTAAGAACAGGCTAGGGTAGTGCTAACTGTCACCATGGAGACAACCTAATGGACCATTACGCTGCACTAAAAACTAATGTTGGCTTGCTGGGTACTCAGCTGGGTGACACGATTCGTAACCAGCTGGGTGATGCCTTACTGGAACGGGTCGAGCAAATCCGGATGCTTTCCAAGGCGGCGCGCCAGGGAGAAGAGCTGCAGGCCGATAAGCTGAAACAGGTACTGCGTAGCCTGAGCGACGATGAATTATTGCCAGTGGCCCGCGCTTTTGCCCAGTTTTTAAACCTGGCTAATTTAGCCGAACAGCATCACACCATCAGTCGGATTGGCCACGCCAGCATTGAGAAACCGGAGCCACTTCACGAATTATTCAATTTGCTCGACGACAAAAAAATTGCCGGCGACCAGGTTAAGAAAGCAGTAGCGGATTTGTCCATTGAGCTGGTGCTGACCGCCCACCCCACTGAAGTGTCGCGCCGCACGCTTATTCATAAACTGACGGAGATTGCCGGCTGCTTAACTGAACTGGAACAGGATTTACCTGCGACCCGGCAACAACAAGTAGAAATGAGATTAAGCGAACTTATTGCTCAGGCCTGGCACACCAATGAAATTCGGGAGCAACGACCGACGCCGGTTGATGAAGCCAAATCAGGTTTTGCGGTGATCGAAAGCTCGTTATGGCAAGCCATTCCGGACTTTTTACGGGAGCTGGATCAGAAACTGCTGAGCGCGACAGGTTTGGGCCTGGCACCGGACGCGGCGCCGGTAAAGTTTTCATCCTGGATGGGCGGCGATCGTGACGGTAACCCCTTTGTTACCGCCAAAGTAACCCGCCAGGTGCTGTTGCTAAGCCGTTGGAAAGCTGCCGATTTATTTGCCGCAGATTTAGATAATCTCAGCAGTGAATTGTCGATGTCGCAAGCTAATGATGCGCTGCGGGCAGCAGCGGGTGAGGCCAGTGAGCCTTATCGGCTGGTGCTGAACCAGTTGCAAAGTGGCCTGCTGCGCAGTCGCGACTGGCTAACCGAGGCGCTGAAACATGACCGGCTGCAGCGGCCAGACAACTTAATCTGGCACAATAAACAACTGCTGCAACCCTTACTGTTGTGTTACCAGTCATTGCTCGACTGCGGTATGGCTGTGATCGCCAATGGCCGCTTGCTGGATACCATCCGCCGCGCCTATGCGTTTGGTTTAACCCTGTTAAAGCTGGATATCCGTCAGGATGCCGGCCGCCATGCTCAGGTATTTGCTGAATTAACCCGGCATCTTGGCTTGGGCGATTACAGCGCCTGGGACGAAAGCGCCCGCCAGGCCTTTTTGCTGGCTGAACTGGCCAACCGCCGGCCATTATTTCCAAAACACTGGCAGCCGTCTGACGATGCTCAGGAGGTACTGGACACTTGTGACATCGTGGCCCGCCATGGCAGCGAAGCCCTGAGTACCTACGTCATTTCGATGGCCGGAAAACCCTCTGATGTGCTGGCGGTGCAATTATTGCTCAAAGAAGCCGGTAGCAGTTTCCCGATGCCGGTAGCGCCACTGTTTGAAACGTTAAGCGACTTGCAGAATGCACCGGATTGCATGCAGCGCTTGCTCAGTATCGACTGGTATCGCGGTTACATCAACGGCAAACAGGAAGTAATGATTGGTTACTCTGACTCGGCCAAAGACGCTGGCGTTTTTGCCGCCGCCTGGGCCCAGTATAGCGCTCAGGAAGCCTTAGTGGCCATTTGCCAGCAGGCCAAAGTTCAACTAACCCTGTTTCATGGCCGCGGCGGCACTATTGGCCGTGGCGGCGGCCCGGCCCATGCGGCTATTTTATCGCAACCACCGGGCTCGCTGGCCGGCGGGCTGCGGGTTACCGAACAAGGCGAGATGATCCGCTTTAAATTTGGTTTGCCAAAACTAGCGCAGCGCAGCCTGGCGCTGTATGCCAGTGCTGTGCTGGAAGGCTTATTGCTGCCGCCGCCGGTGCCTAGGCAAAGCTGGCGCGAAATGATGCAGCAGCTGGCCGACGACTCATGTGAAGCTTATCGTGCCGTGGTGCGCCACAATAAAGACTTTGTGGCTTATTTTCGTGCCGCCACACCTGAGCAGGAGCTGGGCCAGTTGCCGCTGGGCAGCCGGCCAGCCAAGCGTAACCCGACTGGCGGCGTGGAAAGCCTGCGGGCGATACCGTGGCAATTTGCCTGGTCGCAAAACCGCTTAATGCTGCCAGCCTGGCTGGGTGCCGGCTCAGCGCTGGCTAAAGCCAGTGAACAGAATAAAACAGCACTGCTGGATGAAATGCAGCAGCAATGGCCGTTTTTCGCCACCCGGATGTCGATGCTGGAAATGGTATTTTTAAAAGCCGACGTTGAAATTGCTGCCTACTATGACAAGGTACTGGTGCCGGAAGAGTTACAGCATTTAGGGCAGGAGCTCAGGTCACAGTTAACCGCCGACCGTGAATTGCTGTTAAAGCTTATCCATAGCGACACCCTGATGGCCAACGAGAGCTGGATCCGCGAGTCGATTATGCTGCGCAATACCTATGTTGACCCGCTGCATATTTTGCAGGCTGAACTGTTAAACCGGGTCCGTCATCAGCCTGAGCGGGTAAATCCGATGATCAGCCGGGCGTTGATGGTCAGTATCGCCGGTATCGCTGCAGGCATGCGTAACTCGGGATAACCAGCTGCAGCTATAACCGTGAGCCGTAGCCAACAGGCTGCTATAGTTAGCTTACTGAAAAATAGGCTTAAGCCGGAGGGATAATGCGGCAATGGTTATTACTGATACTATTCATTGGCATCTGGGGATGCCCCGGCGTTGTTGCTCAGCAGAGTGACAACGGGCAACCTGCCACGGAAATAAAAGTTGTTAATGCGCCGCAGGATCAAGAGATTGCCACCCGCTTAACACAGATAACCGGGTCAATCTCTGGTTTGGAGCATATTGAAATAACGGTGCAGGCCGGAGTTGTCACCCTGCAGGGTGAGGTCGCCAGCGCTCAGCTGAGAAATGAAATAACCACCATTGCCAACAGGCTGGAAGGGGTGGTTCATGTTCAAAATCAGTTACAGGAACAATTGGCAGTGCGCTCGCGCCTGGCGCCGGCTGCCGAAAAATTCCGGGAGATGCTCGGCACTACAGTGCAAATGTTACCGTTGTTGTTACTCGCTGTGCTGGCCGTTGTGCTGTTTTCATTGCTGGGCAGTTGGCTATCGAGGCGCAATGCTTTATTGCGCCGGGTCGGCCTTAGCGAATTGGCCACCAACCTCGGTATGCGTTTTGTGCGGTTGATTGTTACCAGTATTGGTATTTTAATTGCGCTGGAACTGCTTGATGCCACCGCACTGGTTAGTGCCATGCTGGGAGTAGCCGGTGTTATTGGTATCGCGCTGGGGTTTGCTTTTCGCAATATTGTCGAAAACTATCTGGCCGGGGTACTGCTCAGCACCCGCAACCCTTTTGCCATTGGTGATTTTATTCAGGTTGACGACATGACCGGCAAAGTGATGCGGCTAACCTCGCGCGATACGGTGCTAATGACCTTAGACGGCAATCATTTACGCATTCCTAACAGTCAGATAATTACCTCACCGATGACCAATTTCACCCGCAATCCACTGCGCCGCTTTGAATTTAATGTTGGTGTATCGGTAGAGCTTGATCTGGTCAGGGTAAGAGCGTTGGCAATAAGCACGTTAGCCGATATGCCCGGCATTCTGGCTGAACCCCGGCCCCGGGTTCTGGTGCTGGAGCTGGGTGACAGCGCAGTAACCGTGCGGGTGCTGGCCTGGATTGACCAACGGCAGACCGATTTTTTAAAAGCCCGCAGCGAAGCAATTCGCCTGGTGAAAACCGCCTTTGATCAAGCCGGTATTGAAATGCCAGAGCCTATCTACCGGATCCATATGGCTGATATGACAGCAAAAAGCACTGAGCAGAATAATAATGAACCCGCAAAAATGGCGAAAAGCCCGGTGGTAGCCGACTCGGTTGCCGCGGCGGTAGACGTTAGCGCCGACACCACTATTGAGCAGCAGCTGAATGAAGAGCTAAGCCAGTCATCAGAGCAGAACTTACTGCCAGCCACTAACAACAGCCCCGCTGGCAACGGGGCCTGATCTTATGTCCGTGGTTTAAACTCCAGCACAGTGGCGTTGATGCAATAGCGGGGACGACCATTGGGGCCGTCATTAAACACGTGGCCTAAATGAATGCCGGAAACTTTAGCGCGGATCTCTGTGCGGCGTATGCCATAACGGTTATCCGGTTTTTCGACCACGGCATCCTTAACCGGTCTGGTAAAGGATAACCAGCCACTATTTGAGTTAAAGCGATCGCGGGTGTCAAATAGTGGTGCACCACTGAGTTTATCGATGAAAACGCCATCGGGGGTGTTGTTAAATATTTCATATTCTTTGCAAAACCGCTGATCAGTTCCCTCATCAAAAGCCACATCGAATGCCTCACTGTCACCCAGTTTAAATTTACCTAACAGCAAATAAAACTCATCCGCAGACAAGAAGCCCTGTCGGCTATAAACCTCTTGGCCATCTTGGAGCAATATAATAGTAGGTGTAGCCCAGGTTGGTGATGTAATTGACAAGTCCTTAAGCTGGCTGGCAAACCGGAAATGCATCGGAATGTCACCCATGTAGGTGCTGGCAACCTCTGCTTTAAACTTTTCGCAATATGGACAGTAGCTTTCAGAATCGATCACCAAAATGTGCTTGCCGTTTAGCATTGCGCTGTTATCCACTGCTGCAGTCTGTGCTGGCGTATCGCGGTTAAAGCGCACCCCGGTGGAGTGATCCGGGCAGTAACCATTCGGGTTTTTGGCAATATAATCCTGATGATACGCCTCGGCTGGAAAAAATTCTGACAGCGGTTTTAACTGCGTCACAATCTGGCCATAGCCGGCGGCGGTTAATAACGGCTGATACTGCTGCATCACTGCCTCAGCCCGAGCGTATTGCTCGGCGCTGTTGGTCAGAATAATGGAGCGGTACTGGGTGCCGACATCATTACCCTGGCGGTTAAGCTGGGTCGGGTCATGACTTTCAAAGTAATGTTGCAGCAAGGTTTCAAGGCTGATTTGTTGCGGATTAAACGTTACCTGTACCACTTCAGCATGGTTGTTGGGGTTCATTTTATTACTATGCTTTGTAATAGCCCGATAATTCGGCTCCACTCCTTTACCATCTGCATAACCGGATACGGCATCAACGACACCAGCCAGCTTTTCGTAGCGCATCTCAGCACCCCAAAAGCAGCCTGAACCCAGTACTATAGTGTCCAGCTGAGCAGTAAGCGGCATGTCCGACGCCAGTTGCTCTGGCTTAATCGGGCTGGCAGCGGGTAATTCCCGCGCCGGGGCATTTAATGCTGAAAATACCAGCAAGGATAGTAATAATGCGACAATAAAACTCAGATATTTCATCAAATTTTCCTGCAGTTGCTTTGGCTACTGAACTTGTTCGGTTACTAAAGCAGACCGGATAGCTCGCTGCAGGCTTTCAAGTGCTAAGCTTATTTCATCGAAAATTGGCGAACTAACGTTAAGGTCTGCTCTATCTGGCGGCGGCTGATATCCAGATGACATACCCAGCGCAGCCGCATCAGCGTCCCCCGGGCAGCATGATAACGACTGGCGGTAACCTTAATACCCATATCAGCCAGATAAGGTAGCAAGCCATCAGCCAGCACGGGATCCACATCGGTAAATACGATATTGGTTTGCGGTGCGATCACTGTCAGCGAGCTCAGCGTAGGCAATTGGCGGGCCAGCTGGCTTAAGCCGTCAGCCAAAAGCTGAGCATTGCCATGGTCGTCGGCCAGCCTGTCAATATTGTGTTTAAGCGCATAAAGGCCGGCAGCGGTTAGCACACCGGTCTGGCGCATGCCGCCGCCGAGCATTTTTCTGACCCGTTTTGCCTGTTGAATAAAATCTGTTGAGCCCAGCAGTAGCGAACCGACCGGGCAGCCCAGGCCTTTAGATAAACATAAAGATACCGAGTCATAACCCTGACATAATTGGCGGGCCATTTGCCAGGGGCTTAGCTGGTGATCGGGTGCCAGCGCCACCGCCGCATTCATCAGCCGGGCCCCGTCAATATGACATTTCAGGCCTTTTTCTTTGGCTAGTGCTGCGACATCGCGCATATAACCTAGCGGTAATACCTTACCACCGACGGTATTCTCAATCACAATTAAGCGGGTGCGGGCAAAATGAGGGTCGTCAGGTTTGATAGCTGCGGCGATATCGTCAAGCGCCAGCGTGCCATCGCTTTGTAACTCCAGGGGCTGTGGCTGAATGGAGCCCAGTACCGCCATACCGCCCGCTTCCCATTTGTAGGTGTGCCATTGCTGACCAACAATGGCCTCATCACCACGCTGGCAGTGGCTCATCATGGCGATTAAGTTAGTCTGGGTGCCACTGGGCGCAAACAGCGCGGCGTCAAAGCCCAGCAGCTCAGCAGCATAGCGTTGCAGCTCAAGGGTGGTTGGGTCGTCGTTAAACACATCATCGCCCAGCGCAGCATCATGCATGGCGTGGCGCATTGCCGCGCTGGGTTGGGTTACGGTATCACTGCGAAAATCGGCCATTGAGGTTCTCTGGGTTGTCAGTTCTGTAAAGTTGCGCTGATACCTTCAGGCTAAAACGGCAATACAGAGAAAAGCAAGTTCGAAACGTCGGATAGCACTTAAAACAGGAAATAAAAAAACCGCCCGGTTAACGCCGGGCGGTTTTTATCAAGCGAGTACTATTTAGTAGAAGCTGATTCTGAAATCAACGCCCAATACCCGCGGTTCATTAACAAAACCAGTCAGGTTGTTGAAGTCGATCGCACCTTTGAGGTTATCTTCATCGGTAATATTGCGACCAAAAAAGCCCACTTCATAATTGTGTGCATAGTTGATATACGCCACCCTTATGCCCGCTTCGAAGTTATTGTCCGAGTTAAACTCGGCTGATTCATACAGAAACAGGTTAGTTTCGCCCTGTAACTGATAATCGGCGTAAATATAAATTTCACCACTTTCGATTGGGAAGTCGTAACGGCCATTTAAGGTCAGAATGGTTTCCGGTGCCTGTGGGAACGGGTTACCATCAATAAATACCAGATTGTCACCGGCGCTTGGGTCCAGAGGCGTACAGTATGGTTGGAAGCTCTGATTTAGTGCGCCACAGTAGGCTACTGTTAAAGAGTCATCTTGTAGTTCAGTATGGTTATAACTGAAACCACCGCCAAGGGTGAAGTACGGCGTAGCACGCCAGTCAAAGTCGATTTCAAAGCCGTAGCCTACGCCTTTGTTAGCGTTGATCAGCTGGTTACCCTGCGTTTCACCACCAATTGCTGACAGCTGAATGTCGTCTATGGTGTAGTAAAACAAGGCGCCGTTTAAGCGCAGGGTGTTATCCAGTAAGTCTGACTTAGCACCGACTTCATAAGACATAATGGTTTCTGATTCAGCTACTGATGGTGGCGCTTCAAACGCGACATCACGACCCTGAATAGACTGGGCACGGAAGCCATCAGCTGCGCGGGCAAATAAACTGGTTTTGTCAGTTAATCGATAGTTAGCACTTAGCTCCCAGCTGATCTGATCGTCAGACACTTTAATCGGATCATACTGCTGAACTCTTGCATCACCGGTTACCAGTGCAAAACCATTAACGTTTTGCTCGCCAACGTAAAAGGTTTTTTCATCGTCGGTGTAGCGGATACCGGCAGTGATATCCAGTTTGTCATCTACTTTATAAGAGCTCTGGCCAAATACAGCCCAGCTGGTATTGCCATGGAACACTTCCGTGGCACCAAAGTAACCATCAATACTGTTTACGCCAAATGATGAATCGAAATAGAAACCACCTACCTGCCAACTTAATGCATCACGGGTGTCACTGGCTAAGCGAACTTCCTGCGTGAATTGCTTTAAATCTTTTAACTGGTCTTCGGTTACCGCCTGAAACAAAATAAAGTCAGGGCCGGTCGGGTTGCCGCCGTCAATATCGCCAATACCACCGCCATCGGCTTTCTCCACCGCTGAAATACTGGTTAGGGTCATATCCTTAAGCTCAAAGTCCATTTTTAATGAACCGCCCCAGCCATCATAGCTTTGCGGGTTATTACGCCCTTCGTTGTACGCTACCGAATCACGATCATAGTTGTCATTGAGCTCGTTACTGCCCGGGCTTAAAATATTGGCCCGGAATAAGGTGGAGGTGCCGTCATAATTGCGGGCATGCAGGTTTAGCAGGGCATCAAAACCAGCACCTTCATATAAAAACTGTACCCGGCCGGCTTTTTCATCGTAGCCGCCCATGACATCGTTATTACCGTAGAAGCTATTGCTGACCCAGTCGTCACGGTGGTTAGACATTAACGAAAGCCGCGCAGATAACTCATCGGTCAAGCCGCCGCCGATGGCACCTTCCGCATTCATCATGCCCAGGCTGCCCACACTGGTCTTAAAGTAACCATCAAATTCCTGGCGTGGCTTAACCGTATCAAACTTAATAATACCGGCAGTGGTGTTACGGCCAAACAAGGTGCCCTGCGGGCCGCGGATAACTTCCACTGCCTGCATGTCAAATAATGGAAAGCTTTTTAATATCACGTTCTCCATTACCACTTCGTCCATAACAATAGACACTGGCTGGGAAGCCGCTAAATCAAAATCGGTATTCCCTAAACCACGAATATAAAAGCGCGGTGCAGCACGGCCATTGGATGTTTCAGCATACAAACCAGGAACTTTTACCGCCAGCGCGGTAATATCATCGCCGCCGGAAAAAATGGCGTTAAAACGATCCTGGCTGATGGTCGCTACCGAAATAGGCACTTCCTGGATACTCTGGCTGCGTTTCTGCGCCGTAATGGTTATGGTTTCCAGCTTATTATCTTTTTGCTCGCTGTTATTTTCCTCAGTTTGTGCCATCGCAGCAAAACTTGCAGCGCCAAACAAACCAGCGCAAATTGCCAGATTCAGAGCAGACTTTTTCATGCCTTTCATTAAGTTTAACCTTCATATCATCACTGGGGTGGGTTCAGACTAGCCGGAGTGATCACGACTGGCCACAGAATAAAGCAGCACCAATATAGCATTTTGTCGTAAATTTTGCTGTTTTTGGCGTAATAAAACCGCATTCAGTGCACTTTTTTTGAACTTTAGTGGCTTAATAACGTACGGCCGATAAAGAGGTAACACAATGATCCGATTACGTAGCGGGTTGCTACTGAGCGCCGCTTTGGCGTTGAGCAGCATACTGGCAAGTTTTTCATTGCATGCCAGCAGCAGCGGCTGGCAGCAAGCTAAGCACATTAAAGCTGAGCTGGTAAGCGAGTACCGCACGGTTGCACCAGGCCAGACTATTGCTGTGCTGCTGCATTTTGAGCCCGACCCTGGCTGGCATACCTACTGGCAAAACCCCGGCGACTCGGGGTTGCCTTCCATTATTAACTGGCAGGTGCCTGCCGGGGTCCAGACTGCTGATATTCAGTGGCCAACGCCTGAAGCTTTTCTCATACCGCCGCTGGTTAATTATGGTTACGCCGGCCAGACGTTGTTACTGAGCAATATCACTCTACCGCCTGATTATACTCACGACACGCTCACCATCATGGCTGATGTTGACTGGTTGGTATGTGAGGAAATTTGCATTCCGGCTGATGCCAGCTTTGAACTGACAATAGCCGTTGCCGACCAGACCGAATTGGCAACCAGCCAGCAGCCACTATTTAACAAGGCCCGTGCGGCCCTGCCCATTGATACCGGCTTTACCGGCGACTACAGTATAAGTGGTGGCGCGTTCTCAGCCGTGTTAAATGATCAACTGCCTCAACCGCCAGTGGCGTTTTTTGTGGCCGCTGGCGAGTTAGTTGACCATGCTGCACCGCAGCAGCTGATACCGCAACACGACCGCCTATTATTGCAACAGGCGTTAAATACCTACTTTAGCAGTGCACCAGAGCAGGCCGAAGTTGTACTGGTCGATGCGACTGGCCAGGGTTACACCGTTTATTTTCAGCAGCGGCAACAGGATCTGCTGGCCAGCGGTACTACCGAGATTCTGGTGACGGGTGGCACGCTCAGCCCAAACAGCTTCTGGCTAATTTTACTGATGGCCGCCGGTGGTGGCCTGATCCTGAATTTAATGCCTTGTGTGTTTCCGGTATTGTCGCTCAAAGCGCTAAGTATCGCTGCTAACAGCCAGCAACGGCAACTTCAGCGCCGTGACGCCTTATTTTATGCGGCAGGGGTGGTACTAAGCTTTCTGGCATTAGCCGGTTTGCTGATCGCACTTCGTGCGGCCGGCAACGTGATTGGTTGGGGGTTTCAGCTGCAAAGCCCGTTACTGGTTGCTCTGCTGGTCTATTTATTACTGGCGCTGGGCTTAAGCTTATCCGGCCTGGTGCAGTTTGGCCTGGGCTTAATGAATACCGGTGGTGCTCTCACTGCAAAAAGTGGCGGCAAAGGCTCATTTTTTACCGGAGTACTGGCAGTGGTGGTCGCCAGCCCCTGTACGGCGCCGTTTATGGGCACCGCGCTCGGTTATGCAGTAACCCAAAGTCCGCTCGTCGCTTTACTGGTATTTGCCGCGCTGGGTCTTGGCATGGCATTACCATTTTTATTGCTGGCATATATTCCGGCGCTGGCACGGCTGTTACCCAAACCCGGCGCCTGGATGGATACGCTAAAGCAGCTGTTGGCCTGGCCCCTTTATTTAAGTGCAGTGTGGTTGCTATGGGTATTTGGCCGCCAGGCCGGTATCGATGCTATGGCAATATTAATGATTGGTATGGTGTCGTTGGCTGCAGCGATATGGCTATGGGGCAGGGTGCAACTGGGTGCTGGCGGGTTCAACAAGCTGACGGCACTGGGCTTGTTATTACTGGCGCTCGTTATTCTGTGGCAGGGGGCTAAGCTGCACCCTGAAGCAAATATTAGTTCGCACGCCGATAATAAGGCGCAACACTGGCAAAGCTGGTCTGCTGATAAACTCAGTGCACTGCGCCAGCAGGGTAAACCGGTACTGGTGAACATGACCGCCGACTGGTGTATTACCTGCCTGGTAAACGAGCGGGTAGCATTGAATACCGAGCGCAGCAAAGCAGCGCTCAGCCAATATAATGTCAGTTACTTAAAGGGTGACTGGACCCGCCGCGACAGCGATATTACTGCTTATTTGCAGCAGTATCAGCGTGATGGTGTGCCGCTATACGTGTTGTACTGGCCAGGGCAGCCGCCACAAGTGCTGCCGCAAATTTTAACACCTGATACTCTCAGGCAAACATTTGAGTCGATAAGTCAGCAATAAGCTGCCAACAATTAAGTTGTAATCAATCACACAACAGGAGTGATATCTATGAAATTAGCAAAACTCGTTGTTTCCGCTGGTGCCATGCTTTTTGCCGCTACACTTGCTGCGGCGCCACAAGTTGGCCAGCCAGCGCCGGATTTTACGGTGAAAGATGCAAATGGCCAAAGCCATAGCCTGCAAGATTTTGCCGGTAAAAACGTGGTATTGGAATGGACTAATCACGACTGTCCGTTTGTGGTCAAACATTACAGCGGCAATATGCAGCAGCTGCAAAAAGATATGCAGGCCAAAGACGTAGTCTGGCTTAGTGTGATCTCGTCAGCACCGGGCAAGCAGGGCCATGTAGACAGCGCCAAAGCAGCAGAGCTAACCAGCAATCGCAAGGCGGCGCCCACCGCAATTCTGTTCGATGAGACGGGCGTTATGGGCAAAGCGTATGACGCGAAGACCACGCCACATATGTATGTTATCGATAAAAACGGTGTACTGCAGTATATGGGCGGCATCGACAGTATCCCATCCGCTAAAGTGGATGATATTGCCAAAGCTACGCCGTACTTTGCCAACGCCGCCAAAGCCGTACTGGCCGGCAATACACCGGACCCGGCCGTTACCCGTCCTTATGGCTGTAGTGTTAAATATTAGTCAAGTGTGTGGCATTGATGTGCTGCGTTTAATGTCGCCATACTGAGCAATGGTGTGCGAAGCTTGTAATTTAATCAGTTATGTTGAATTGCGGTGATGTTTTGGCGTCGGATGTTTATCTTGTTTTATCAAAATACTAATTTGTTGCCAGTGATTTAAATTTGTGTATTATTAGTTCTTGTTGCTTAGCGATTTGCAACATAAATATTTTAGAACTAATTATAAGAAGGAACATGTTATGAAATTAAATTTCAAAAAAGTTGAGCTTGCAAATTTATCTAATGATAACAAAGTATTGCCTCAGGATATGACGCCTGACAACAAGGTGCTTCCTAACGAATTGACTCCTCAGGTAGCTGGTGGTGGTACTTTGACGCTGATGTCTTTCAATGACTGCACCACTGTTTACACTTGTAAGCAATACTAAGTAATTAGTATCTGACATGCTTACGTTCACAATGTAGGCATGTCAGCTTTTGCTCAGTGACTATAACCTGGACGGTTACAAAGCGGGTTTTAAAAGTAAGTTATAGCGAATAATGTACATATAATTTAACATTATTTGATTCGCGTTAGGTAACGCCGTGATTAACAAGACGTAAGTTCTGAGAATTATTTTGAAGTATGAATCTGAAATTCAGAGTGTTATTCAAAGGCTAATTGATGCTACGCAATCTACTGATGCTTCTATAACAAAAAATTTATCATTGCTTACGGGCACGCCAGGACATCTTCTGTTTCATTGGTATGCGGCGAAATCATCGCTATATCAGCTTGAAACATCCCAATTCCAACTGCAACTCGATCAATTGATAGATAGCATCCCTTTAATGGGAAATAATATTAATTTTGGTTATGGTTTAGCAGGTTATGGCTGGTTAATGGAGTTGCTGCTTACTGAACAAAATGAAGGTTATGATCCTGAGATTAATCAAGAGATAGAGGAATACATCACATCGGTATTAAAACAGACCCCAGTGTGGCACGGTGAGATTGAATTTGTTTTAGGGCTAAGCGGAATTGCTGTTTTCGCAGAGCGGCGCCTCCGGCACGAACGTGGGGTGGAGCTTTACCGGATTATTATCAATCGACTCTCAGAATGCGCAATATACAAAAGCGCCGATACCTGTACTTGGTCAACACCCGCTACGTCAATTTATCGCTTTGATAAAGCGAATCCCGACAAACCTGAACACAATTTGGGACTAGCGCATGGTGTACCCGCAATAATATGCGCGTTATTACCTGCAGTTGCTCATCCTGATTCTGGTCAGAAGGCTAAGAAGTTGGTGTCAGACGGGTGTAACTGGTTGATTCAACAACAGCTACCCGCTGGAAAGACAGGCAGCCTTTTTTCTAATTGTGCTGAAGAGAATCAGCCAAGTCGTTTAGGATGGTGCTACGGTGACCTCACTATCGCACTTACCTTGGCAAGAGCCGGAAAAGCCTTGGGACGCCAGGATTTAATAGATTTTGCTTGCAACTTAGGTGTTCATGCGGCGCAGCGCAGAGAAGATAGTGCTATGGTCCATGACGCTGGGATTTGCCATGGCAGTTCTGGGTTAATGTTAATATTTCAGTTGCTTAACGACATCATCCCTAAGCCTGAGTTTAAAGTTGCGTCAGATTACTGGTTAGAAAATACCTTAGCCCGGATAAAAAAAGATAACAAGAAGGGCTTTTATGCTAATAAAGCTGGCCAGCTGGTTGAGGACAGAGGTTTGTTAGAAGGTTATTCGGGAATTGGGCTTTGTTTACTCGCCAGACAAGGTATTGCACCGGATTGGGCTGACGCGCTACTGCTAGCCTGAAAATAATAATAAGAAAGGTATAAAATGGGCAGTAAAACTGAATGTTTGGCTGATTTTATTGTAGTTCGGGTACCACGGCTGAGCTTGAATAAAATCAAAGATCTTCCTGGTTCAGCGCTATCTTTGAACGATTACTTGTCGGGCTGGCTTGCCACTCCTGGTATTTTAGAGGCTATTTATTTAGCTAGCCCTTCCTTAGCTGAACGGCTTGAAATCTGGCGCGATAAGCCTGAAAGCAAATCAGGTCGCAAGGTAACGACTGCATTATTGAAATATCTGATTCGGATGTGCAGCAGGCCGACACCTTTTGGCTTGTTTTCCGGAGTCGCCGTCGGCAGTTTGTCTGACTCAAGTAATTTCAAGCCTGAAGATTTGCAACAAGATAGCCGCAAAACCCGGCTGGATATGTTTTATCTGAGTACGATTCAACAGCAATGGGCGCAAAGCGAGGAAGGTAGACGGCAGTTATGTTATAAACCCAACACTACCTTATATCGGTTGGGTTCATATTTACACTATATTGAATCTTACCAATCTTCACAGCGTCACTATCGTCTTAGCTCGGTTGAGCTGGATGAAGCTTTAGAATCTATGCTTCGCCTATCTGGAGAGGGGCAATCGGAATCTAAACTGGCACAGTTATTCGGTCAGGAATATCCAGAGGCGAGCAAAGCAGACATCGAAAACTACATCCAGCAGCTGATTAAAGAGCAAGTTTTGGTTGCTGAGTTGAAATTGCCACTCACCAGTGGGCAGCCAGATCAGGCATTTGTACGGCAGTTATTGCAAGTAGAAAACAAGCGGGATGGAGAGTTATTGCAGGCGGTATTAGACCAGCTGGAAGTCCTTGACCAAAAAGGTGCTGCAGAGCCAAACGATTATCAAACCGTAGTAACTCAATTAAAGCAATTGCCATATCCTGTTTCGGAAAATAAGCTTTTTCAAACAGATAGTTGGCGTGCGATGAAGCACTGCCAACTCGATCGCAGCCTCCTGACTATATTGGAAAACACTGTACTTGCTTTAAAAGCCCAGTCAGGGAAAAGAGATAGTCCTTTTAAGGCATTTGTTACTAGTTTCCAGCAGCGATTCGAAGGACAATTCGTACCATTGTTACCGTTGCTTGATGAAGAGAGTGGCATTCCGTTTTCGGCAGAAACCGGCTATGAAACGCCATTACTTGCCGGAATAAATATTGCCAACCGCCATCATGAGTCCCCGGGCCAGCCTCAAAACCCATTAGAGCAACTTGTGGTAAATGCCATGCAGCACCAGGGAAGAGTGAATTGTATTCAGCTGAGCAGTAACGAGATTCTAAAAGATACCGATAGAGTAGCTCTTTGGCAGAAGCTTCCGTCATCATATGCACTTAATATAAGTTATTATTTAGATGACAACAGGCAGCCCTTAATCCACTTTCATGGTTGCTCCGGTCCCTCCGGTGCAAATTTACTGGGGCGCTTTTGCCACCTAAATAGTGAGCTCCTGCAGCAGGTCCGTCAATACTTGGCCGCTGAAGAGGCGCTATCGCCAACGGTGATTTTTGCTGAAGTTGTGCATATGCCCGATGGCCGCCCTGGTAATGTTATAGCCAGGCCGCCTTTGCGAAATTATGAAATTGTTTTTCTGGCGGATACGGTTTCACCTGATGAAAGACAAATCCCTGTGCAGGACCTTTATGTATTTGTCGAAGCAGGCCAGGTTAAGTTATGGTCAAAGCGTTTAAATAAGCAAATTGTTCCTCGATTAACGTCTGCCCATAACTATTCAGGTCGAAGTCTCGGCGTATACCGTTTTCTATGCGTTCTACAACATCAGCAAGGACGATTGCCGCACTTTAGCAGCCCTGCAAACTTTTCGCAGATGGATTATCAGCCGCGGATACAACTGGATAATGTGATTTTACACGAAGCGCAATGGCAAATAGATCGCAGTATGCTGGAAGCGTTAGTGGTAAATAATCAATGGCAGCGAGAAGCATGGGATGCTATTGCGCAACGATACCAGCTTTGCCGTTATGTTTGCTATGCGATTAGCGATAATGTCTTGATAGTCGATTTACATAATCCGGCTATGATCGACCTGTTATTATGCGAAACAGCAGGGCAACCGCGGATTAAGCTAAAAGAGTCGTTGGCGATGCAATATGAAAGTGCAGTAGTGAACGACGAAGGGAATTTTGCCCATGAAATTCTTGTTCCCATGTTGAATCCTCAGGCTGCTCCATTCGAAACGTTACATCCGAATCCGGCAAAACAGCTTGATATGACTGTGCAGCGCTACTTTGCACCCGGTTCTGAATGGCTAAGCCTGAAAATCTATGCCGCAAACAGTACCGCTGAGCTAGTGCTTATTGAAAGTTTAACACCGTTCCTGCGCCAGTATTGTCAGCAGGGGCTTGTTAAAAGCTGGTTTTTCATTCGTTATGCCGATCCAGATTGGCACTTGAGGTTGAGATTATTTGGTGAGCCTGCGGCGCTGTGCGGTCAATTACTTCCCCTTTTACAAAAGCAGTTAGCGTCATGGCTGAGTTGCCAGCGGATCAGTAAAATTGAAGTATTCACTTACCAGCGAGAAGTCGAGCGTTATGGTGGTGACATTGCGATGCTGTACTGTGAACAAATATTTCAAGCTGACAGTGAGTTTGTTCTCAGTAGTCTGCAATTAATTTCTGAACATGGAGAATCAGTGCGATGGCGCATGGCCCTGCTGGGAATTGATACAATGCTGGATGCCTTTGGGTATGACTTGTCCCAAAAGCTAAAATTGATAAGCGGTTTACGGGAAAGCTTTGGGCAGGAGTTTCAGGAACACGCCAAATTGCGTAGTCAATTGGGTTTGAAATTTCGTGATTGTCAGCAGCAGCTGCGCCAGGACTTTCAGGCGATGGAATATGGTTCTGCTGAACAGCCGAGACCACAAATGTTGAAAGTCCGGCAACAATTTTTGCAGCAATTGCAGCCAGCAGTGTTGCAGCTTTTAGCGCTAGAAAATAGCAATCAACTTAGCTGTACGTTGGACATTTTGCTGCATTCTTTACTGCATATGTTTAATAATCGTATTTTTAAAGCTTATGGTCGGGAGCAGGAGTTCGTGGTGTACGATTTTCTTCGTCGATACTATCTATCTTGTCAGTCCCGCCAAGAGTTGCATTAGCGCATGGCAGTAATACGCCTGAATGGGTTAATCATTGCGTGTGTCGCTGAACCTTCTGGTAGGATGGCAAAGGGCAAATTTCTGTTGAACACGATTAAATCTCTATGAAATCTCTATTCCGTGAACAAGTGCTCAATCAGCAAACGTCGCGAATGCAGGGCGAGGTTAGCCTGGTGCAGGTACCTGCTTTTTACTGGCTAACTGGTTTGATCCTCTTTGTTGTGGTCTGCTCATTCATTTTTCTACTCAGTGGAAGTTATGCGCGCAAAACGGTTGTGTTTGGCGTTTTGCAGCCTGAGCAAGGTGTAATTCGGATTCAAACATCTCAGGCAGGCACTGTACAAAAGCTTCTGGTTAAAGAAGGGGAGAAGGTGAAAGCGGGCCAACCTCTGATAGAGCTAACTATGCAGCACTTTTCATCTGAACAAACTGAGCTGAATGCATCACTAAAAAAGGAGCTCGGCGCTATTCTGTCAAATCTGCAACGGCAAAAACAACAGGAAATCGCCAGTCAGCGTATCCGCGAGCAAGATATTATAGAGCGTAATGTCAGTGCGCAGTTGCAGCTTAACCAGGTATTGCAGCAGCAAGCGACTTTTCAACAGCGGCTGGAGTTAAATCAACGGTTAGTTAAGCAGGTTTCCCAGCTTTCAGGTACCGGTTTTATTTCGAATCTGGAGTTAAGCCGGCAACAAGATACGTTGCTGGCATTGCAGCAGCAGGAGCAAGTGTTGCAAGGTCAGCGACTGACGCTGGAAGAACAATTAAAGCAGCAGCAAAGCCTGCAAAAACAGCTACCAATAGACCATCAAGCTACCGTGGCACAGTTAGATAACCAAATTTCAGAACTTCGGAATCAACTTACACGCCTGCAGCATGAACAAAGCAGCATGATCAGAGCACCTAAAGCGGGGACGATCAGTGGTATTTTGCCTGGGCCAGGTTATTTCATTAACGCTGGTAGTATTGTTTTAAGCTTGCTTCCAGAGGGCGCTGAATTAGAAGCCATTGTTTATGTACCCACAAGTGCCGTTGCTTTTATTGAACCCGGCCAGGATGTCCGGCTGCGTTTTCACGCTTTTCCTTATGAGCGTTTCGGTGTGCAATTAGGGCGGGTGAATGAAGTAAGCCACACGGTACTCATGCCTGAAGAAGTTGCGGACATTACTCTCCAGGAGCCAAGTTATAGAGTTCGGGTGCAACTGAGCTCGCAGCAGATACAGGCTTACAACCGCGAGCTACCGTTAAGGGCTGGCATGACGCTAGATGGCGATGTTATTACCGAGCGCCGGAGTTTGCTGCAATGGCTGTTTGATCCGATTTACAGTATAAAAGGACAGATGTAGTGCAGGCATTGACCGAAAAACTGACTTTTTGGCAAGGCAGCCGCTTGCCCATGATCCATCAGACAGAAGCCGCTGAGTGTGGACTGGCTTGTATGGCGATGGTGGCTGGCTTCTACGGCTATAAAGCGAATTTAAATGAATTGCGGCAGAAGTTTTCACTATCGATTGAAGGTTGCACGCTGCTTGATTTGATGAATTTTGCCGAAAGACTACAGCTAACATCCCGGCCGTTGCGTATCGAATTAGAAGATCTGCCAGCCTTAAAGCTTCCTTGCATTTTGCATTGGGATCTCAACCATTTTGTGGTGCTTAAAGCAGTACACGCTAAGCATATTGTCATCCAAGATCCTGCATTCGGAATCCGCAAACTGAGCCTGGCAGAGGCAGGAAAACATTTTACTGGCGTCGTTCTGGAGTTAACACCTACAAATGAATTTAAACTGAAAGAGGGACAACGCAGGTTAGGGTTATCAAATTTCTGGTCAAAAATTTCTGGACTTAAACGCTCCCTTGTTTTGCTATTTACGCTGTCAATATTGCTGCAGGTGTTCACCCTGATCGCTCCTTATTATATGCAACTGGTAATTGACGATGTGATATTAAGTAATGACACCAGTCTGCTGTTGGTGTTGGCCTTAGGTTTTTCATTAGTGTTGTTGTTTGAAATTGCTACAAGCGCGTTGCGGGGTTTTGTCATGCTGCATTTTAGCAATTTAATGAATATTCAAATGTCCGGCAATCTGTTCCACCACTTAGTGCGCTTGCCATTAAATTACTTTGAAAAGCGCCATATGGGTGACGTGGTATCGCGTTTTGGTTCGCTGCGACAGGTTAGAGAACTACTGACTACAGGCATGATTGAAGCATTAATTGATGGCTTGATGGCAATGGCCATTTTGGTGGTTATTCTGATTTATAGCCCGATGTTAAGCATGGTAGTGTTGGCCGCGGTGTTAGTTTACGCCCTATTCAGATTGGCGATGTATCATTCACTGCGGGCTGTATCAGAACAAGAAATTCTTGCCTTGGCGAAAGAGAATTCAAATTTTATGGAGACTGTTCGCGGTATTCAAACCATAAAACTATTTGGTTCTGAGGTTAAGCGGGAAAGTATCTGGCAACATCATTTTGTTGAAGCGACAAATCAATCTATCAGGCTTGGCGTATTCAATATCTCATATCAAACAGTGAACCGGCTACTTTTTGGTATTGAAAATATATTGGTTGTTTATCTGGCCGCCCATCTAATTCTGGCAGGTGGCTTTAGCACGGGTATGCTGTTTGCTTTTATGGCTTACAAAACTCAGTTTATGGATCGGATGGCGCGGCTAATTGAAAAACTGATTGAGTTTAGAATGCTTAGTCTTCACTTTGAACGCTTAGGTGATATCGCACTGACAACAAAGGAAAATGTACATCCGGAGCAAGAGCGTGAACAGAAACTACTGGCTGGTAATATGGAACTTCGGGGTATTCAATTCGCTTATAGCGATACAACGCGCCCTGTATTACAAAATGTCAGCCTGACGATTCAGGCAGGTGAATCTATAGCCTTGGTCGGTCCTTCAGGTTGTGGCAAAACTACGTTGATGAAAATCATGCTGGGGTTACTGCTACCCAGTGACGGTGAAGTATTGGTTGATGGTATGCCTCTGCAACAGCTGGGGCTGGCCAATTATCGTCGACAAATTGCAGCCGTCATGCAGGATGACCAGCTGTTGTCGGGCTCTATTCGCGACAATATTGTATTTTTTGAAGAGCAGCCAGATATGGCCAGAGTACTGGAGTGTGCTCAAATGGCTGCGGTGCACCAGGATATCGAGCAGATGCCAATGGGCTATAACAGCCTTATTGGCGATATGGGATCGGCCCTATCTGGAGGGCAGAAACAGCGGATCCTGTTGGCCAGAGCACTTTATCGCCAACCACGCATTTTATTTATGGATGAAGCTACCAGTCATCTGGATACTAAAACAGAATCCTATGTCAGTAATGCCATTAAAAATTTAAACATCACAAGAATTGTTATTGCTCATCGCCCGGAAACCATAGCCTCTGTTGATAGGGTAATAGAACTTGGCTAGCACTATTAGCGACTTACGATTGATATGTTGCCAGTACGTCCTGTAAAACCGAATTATAGTGCTACTGGCAAATTATTACACTTAGCTATTCACTTTGCAGCGCCGTTATCGGGTCCAGTTCTGAGGCTTTAATGGCCGGATACACGCCAAAGGCCACGCCAATCAGGGCGCAGATACTAAATGACAAACCAATTGCTAACAGTGACCAGCTAACGGCCCAGTCGGAGTAAAAGGCGATAAGCTCCGACAGCAAGATGCCAAATACGATACCGAGCAGGCCGCCAAGAATGGCGATAGCAAAGCTTTCGGCCACAAACTGAATTTTAATATCGCGCCGGGTGGCACCGATGGCCCGTAGCAGGCCAATTTCCTTGGTACGCTCCAGTACCGTCGCCAGCATGATATTCATAATGCCAATGCCGCCGACTAATAGTGAAATGCCAGCGACGCACGACATCACAATATTGAATATCTGTTGGGTTTGCTTTTGCTGTGCCAGTAAAGCAGCCGGCACAATAATGTTGTAATCGTCGATGTCGTTATGGCGCTGCTTTAGCAAAAAATCCAGCGCCCTGGCGCTTAACGCATTATTGGCATCCTCGCTCAGTTGCAGCCGGAATGAGGTAAGCTCGGCAGTTAGCGGCTCGGCTTTAAAGCGGGTCTGGGCGGTGTTCAGTGGCATAAACAATTGATTTTGCTCGCCGCCCAGTTTAATGCCCTGAAATTCATTACTGCCGGCATAGGGCTCGGCCAGTACACCCACAACTTGTAACCAGACATGGTTAACCTTTACTGGCTTACCAAGCGCATCGCCATCGGGAAATAAGCTTTGCGCCACCCGGGCACCTAAAATGGCCACCTGGGCGGCGTAGCGATTTTCCTGTTCGGTAAAGTTGCGACCGGCAACAAACTGCAGCTTACTTAACGCCATATAACTGGGTGACACCCCAAGCGCAATACCATCACTTTTGCCCTTGTGGCCGTAGATGCCGTAGGTATCCAGGGTGCGCTCAGCGCTGTAAGAGGTTACGCCGGGAATGGTGGCTACGGCAGCATCAATGTCGCTTTGGTTCAGGCCCAGCGAGTGCTTGCGCTGCTCTTGCAGGGTTTTTTCATCAAATTTGCGGCCTTCCACAATTAGATTGCGCAAGCCCATGGTTTCAATGGTTTTTAATGCTTCACGTTCAGCACCCTCACCGATATTCAGCATCGCAATCACAGCGCCCACGCCGAAGATCATACCCAGCAGGGTCAGAAAAGTGCGCAATTTATGCTGAGCCAGTTCGGCCAGGGTGTCTTTAATCAGAGGTGTATGTTTCATGGCTTCAGCTTTCCGGGTTAACAAGGGCAATTTCATCGCCGGCGGCGATACCACTGCTGATCTCAGCATGGCTCAGGCTTTTACTACCCAGACTGATGGGTTGTCTGACAAAAGTGCTGCCATTGCGTTTGTAAACATACAGCTGCTGTTGTTCACTAAAAATGGCTTGCAGTGGTACTTTTAATATTTCAGGTTTTTCGTTTACCCACAGAGTGGCAATAGCTTTAATACCAGGCATAAAGCGGGGGTCTTGTTGCTCGGGTGCGACAATGACTTCGATATATTTACGCGGGTCGCGTCGCTCGCGCGATTGCGCTATCGCGCCAACGGAAACAATTTTACCGTTAAGCACCGTATCGGGCCAGGCGGCCAGATAAAATGTCACCCGCTGCTCTGCTGCCAGCCCAATGGCCTCTTGTTCGATAACCTGTAATTTCAGATGCTGCAGGCTTAGATCGGGAATGCTGCCTATTTTAAAGCCAGGAAACACCATGCCGCCTACTTCTGGCTTTTCACCGCGCCAGTTGGTATCGAACAGCAAAATACCAGCGTGTGGCGCTTTGACTTCCAGCGCGGCTAAACCAGTTTCGGCCTGTTGCAGCAGGCTTTGTTGCTGGCCGCGTTGCAGCTGAAGCAGTTCTAGCTCGCCACTACTGCGCTGACTGAAACTTTGTTCCTGCCAGCCCAGATATTGTTTTTTCTCGCCGAGATATTCTTTATTTTGCATCGAATCAAGAATTTCCAGCTTTGAACGAATTTGCACATCGTCAATACTGAACTGATCGGCAAAACGGAATTCCTGCGCTATCAGAGATTGATCCAGCCCCAGGCCTTTTTGCTCGTTATTTTGTTCAGCCAGTTTTTGCTGCTCGTCGGCCAGCACACTGCTAAGGCTGGAGCTGGCTTTACGCTGCGAGCGCTCCAGCTGAGTGGCATCGAAAGTTACCACCACATCACCAGGTTCAACCCTGGTGTATTCGCGGGCCAAGCTGGCAATAAAACGTGGGCCCTGCACATTACGCGGCGCATTAATAGTTACCGAATTTACCGCAAATAATTCACCTTCAGTATGCACCTTATGCACCAGAGTGGCGGGTGCTACTTTATATACCGGTACCTGTAGCTCGGGCTCAGCACAGCCCGATAAAACGAGCAGGCCAAAGGTAACTGTGGCCGGCAGCAGTCGATAACACTTAGTTTTCATTCGGCTCTCCCTGCAGGTTGCCCAGACTGATATTAAGACGGGCCGACATACCAGGGCGCATCAGCTCGGTATCCAGATTGGTCAGGCTGACACTGGCATCGACTACCCGGCGCAGGTTGTCGTTAGATTTATCCCGCACTGCGTTGCCCAGGCTTTGCAGTACGCCATTAAATCGTCGCTCCGGATAAGCATCCAGTGTAACTTCAACCGCTAATCCTGGTTGCAGCTGTTTTAAATCGATCTCGTCAATTTCGGCTTTAACATACAGGCTGTCCAGCTGGCTAACTTCGGCAACCGGCTGACCAAACTGGGCACTGTCGCCAACTGAAAATTTCTCGCCGTCAAAACCAATGCTGTAGACCATGACACCGGCAAAGGGGGCTTTAACCTGCATACTGGCGATATTGCGTTGCAGCTGGCTAACCTCTGACTGCAAGCGACTGACTTTTGCCAGCAGCATTTGCTCTTCAGCCTGGCGCTGTTGCTGATGGCTGGCCAGCCTCGCCTGAGCCAGCTGGTATTGGTTGTCGGCAATGGTAAAGTCTATTTGGGCTTTACGCCGGTCATTAGCAGAGGTCGACTGGTCAACAATCTCGGCTTTACGTTGCTCGCGATCATATTCCATTTTCCGCTCGGCCAGGGTCAGTTTCAACTCTTCAAATGTCTGCTCGTCGCTGCGCAAACGGTTGGCCAGTTCCTGCTCGGCACTTTTCAGTTCAATATTTTTGTTATTCAGCTCGTCGGTCAGCCGCTGGCCGTCAAACGCCACCACTACGGTGCCTTCGGTTAACATGCTGCTTTCCGGTGCTAACTGCTTAATATTATATTGCCACATATTGCTGACGCTGGGTGGCGAGGCTTTAAATGAATTAGCGGCGGTTAACTCGCCGGTGGCACGGACATAGCTGACAACAGCACTGGTGCTATCCTGGACGCGTTCCGGCTGACAAGCGCTCAGCAGCAAGGTGCATAATACCGCGCTAAGGCAGTACTGGTATGGTTTTGGGTTTGATAAAGTCACTTTGCCGCTACCTCTATTAACATGCCCATACCCAGCATCGGACTGGTAACAGGCAGCTGGGCGGCGGTAAATGAAGCTTTATAATACAGGGCATTACCCCAACTCTGGCGTTTCTCGCCCTGATTAGCTAACTCACTGAGAGTAACAGTGAAAGGTTGGTCGGGGGCAATATCAAACCGTGCCTGCAGCGCATCGGCCTGCTGCAGGCGCGGTAAATCCGTTTCATGCACCCAGGCTTCAATATATAAATTGTCTTTGCGGTTCAGTTCAGCAATCAGCCAACCCGGCTGCGCCGTAACGCCGGCATATATTTTGGTACCATACCAGGGGTGGTTGCCATAACTGATATTGCCATCCTGGGTAGCGTAAACACTCATCCGGCTTAGCACATTTTCAGCGTCCGTTAGCTCAGCCTGGGTTTGTTTTATAAGCAACTGTTGCTTGGTTAATGCGGCATCGGCGGTGATCCTGGCAACGGCTAATTGTTCTGCCGCCTTGCTGGCTTCCGTGCGCGCCCGCTTTTGTTCCAGTTGATATTGCTCGAAGTCGTATAAGCTTAAATTTGCCTTAGGTACGCCGGCATCGATACCGGCTTTTTCCAGCAGCAGCTGGCGGCGATTCAGCTCATACTCTGCTTCCATCACACTTTGTTTATGCTCACTTTTCAACTGATTTAGCCGCTCTTCATGGTTAACTAAGCTGCTTTTCAACTGTTCAATCTGGGCCTGGGTATTACCAGCGTCAAATACTGCAATCAAATCGCCGGTTTTCACCGGCTCACTTTCATTTTGCAGCCATTGCACCTGTACCCGCCAGTTATCACTCATCGGGGCAACCACACTCTGGCGGTCAGCTGATTGTAAGGTTCCGGTGAGTAGTAACGGTAACTCACTATTGCCGGTGGTGTCCGCGGTGCTGAAGGCACTGAAACTTAACTGGCCGACAGCCAGAAATACTATGCTGAACGTGCGTTTGAACATGCGCTGTCCTCCGTTATCTGACCATCACGCATCCGGATCACGCGGCCGGCATAGGCAGCGATTTCATCTTCATGGGTGACCATAACAATAGTATTGCCCTGCTGGTGTAAGTCACACAGCAGCTGCATGATCTCTTTGGAGGTTTTGCTATCCAGATTGCCGGTAGGTTCATCGGCAAAAATCACTTTAGGCCGGTTTACCAGAGCCCGGGCAATGGCCACGCGCTGGCGCTGACCACCTGACATTTCATGGGGCTTATGGTCTTTGCGATGGCCCAGCCCCACCTGATCCAGCAAATCATTGGCCCGGGCGATAGCCTGCTCCGGGGCAATATCAGTGTAGCGTAATGGCAATGCCACATTCTGGGCAGCGGTAAGTCTGGGTAATAAGTGAAACGACTGAAAAATAAAACCAATATGCTGATTACGCATCGCCGACAGGCTGACATCATCCAACTGGCCAATGACCTGGCCTGCCAGTTGATATTGGCCGGCACTTGGCGTGTCCAGGCAACCAAGAATATTCATCAGAGTCGACTTACCTGAACCTGAGCTACCCATCACGGCAACAAATTCGTTTTCAGCAATGTCCAGGCTGACATTACGCAGCGCCTGTACCTGGCTATCGCCACTGCCAAAGTTTTTATAAAGGGCTTTCGCCGTAATCATCTGCTCAACCTGCTTGTGGTTAGAATCGCTCCAGTTTGCCACAAGCTAAACTGGCCTGACAGCCGGTTATGGCTGCCAGAGTTGATTAATTGTAAGTAGATGTAAAATACGTCAGGCGGGCTAGACCCAACGGCTAATTGGCGCGATCAGTCAGACTGCTGATAGCGCACTAAATTAAGTAACTGGCTGATATTATTTAAATCTGAGCGCTGCATAATCAGCTCCCGACCCAGCTTTAACGCATTTCGCTGACACTGCGCCCGCTTACCAGCATCGCTGATACTGTCAATATCTGCCGCATGCGCCAGGCCTACCGTCCGTCGAATCAGCTCACAGCCGGCATAGCCGGCTGTATCGCTAAATACCTGCTGTAAAAAGCGTTGCTGATACAAGCTGCTTTCCAGCGCCGGGTCCTGGGTCTCCCGGCTCATCAATTCAGTAAATGTCTCGCTGAAATCCAGCCACAGCTGTTCAGCTTGCTCCAGTAAATAGGCCTGCTGGCTGGTGCAATCAGCTGCGTCCTGTAAGCCAGGGCAGGCTAAATAGTTAATAAGTAAGTTGCCCAGCAAGCTGCCAACATCAAAGCCTATCGGGCCAAAAAAGCCAAATTCGGCATCAATTACTTTGCAGTTATCGCTGTTAATAAACACGCTGCCACTGTGTAAATCGCCATGTAATAACGCCTGAGGCTTACTTAGAAAACTGGCTTTTAATGCGGCAACCTCTGCTTTTAAGGCATCGTCATGCCAAAGTGTTTTCGCTTTTTCCAGCATCGATGGTTCAATGTTATTGCGTTCATGATTGCAGTAAGGGTCGGTAAAAAATAAATCTTCTGTGATCAGGCACAGTTCCGGGTTTAAAAAACGGGCAACTTCGGCTTTTTTATGTTCGCTGCTCAGCACAAAATCGCTGGTGTAAAATAAGGTATTTGCCATATAGCTGGCCATTTGTGGCGCTAGATGGTTAAATTTTTTGCCGTCGATCAGTTCGGCACGTAATATCCGGTAGTCGTCCAGGTCTTCCATTAGCATGGCGCAGGCTATCGGGTCAAAATAACGTACTTCAACCGTATGCTGCGGGCAAAACCGTCGGTGTAATTTCAGCACTTCGGCTTCAATCCGCGACCGATCGGTGGTCAGTGGCCAGCTTTCACCCATCAGGTGGGCGTAAGGTAGAGCTTGTTTTACAATCAGCGAGGTACCTTTATCATTCTCGATCCTAAAAACCAGGTTTTGATCGCCGTCTGTTAATTCAACCGCGCTGAGCTTGCTATGCTCGCCAAACAATTCGCTGTGTTCATCGGCAAAGGCGATAGCGTCATCGGCATTGAAGGTTTTGTACTCACTCATCAGGCGCACCGTTAATTGAAAAGATAAAAGCAGGGCTGCATAATCGCAAACCCGATAGCCGTCTGCAATGCTAAAAAAGCGTTAAGCAGGGATTAGTCACGTAAAATGTAACTGCGTTTAGCCTGGTCGGCCGGATATTGCTTGGTCGAAATTTAAGCGATCAGTGTTCTGCAATTTTTTAGAGGCCAAATGTACTGCTGATAAGTACCTGATTTTACTACCCCCCCCCTGTTAATTTGTTGATTAAGCAATATTAATATAACAAAAAAGAATATAACAAATTATTGTGTATTAAATTGAAACATATTAGCTTGCTCGAACTTACAAAGTTTGCAGTATTGTAAACACAATAGAAGTTTGAGGTTGTTGTGGCAGAACAGGGATTGTTTCGCGCTAATGCTGTTAAGCAGCAGAGCGCGCGTTTAGATGGCGATGTAATTATTGCCCAGCCGCTTAGCAGCACAGTGCTAACCACTATTTTACTCTGTGTGGTGGTGGCTATTGTGGTGTTCCTTAGTGTTACCTCTTTTAACCGCAAAGAAACCGTAACCGGTTACCTGAAACCCGATATTGGTCTGGCCAAAGTCGTGTCATCCCGCGCCGGGGTTATTCAGCAAGTGTTTGTTGAAGACGGCCAGCAGGTTAAGGCCGGCGATCGCCTGGCGTTAGTAACCATTCCCGAGCATTTATCGGCTGGCGACAGCCTGACCGGCACTTTGTTTCAGGGCCTGGTGCAGCAAACTGAGCTGGTTACCTTACGCAAGCAACAATTGGTCAGTCAGTTTAGCCAGCAGGAAACTGAGTATCGCAATCGCTTAACCCTAAGCCATAATTTACTGGATGATATTGCTGCCCAGCAGCAATTGTTGCAACAACGGCTGCAGTTAAATCAACAGCGCCAGCAGGATTTTCAGGGGCTGCATAAACGCGGTGCTATTTCCACTACCGAGCTGCAACAACAACAGGAACTGGTGTTGAATATTCGCCAGCAACTGGCCGAACTTAATGCCAATGAACAAAACCACAAAGCCCAGCTAGCCCAGCTAAGCGGCCTGCTGCAGCGCCTGCCCAGCGAGCGAGAGCAGCAACTGGCGCTGCTGGATAGCGATATTTCCCGCCTGCAGCAACAACAAACCGAGCTTAATGCCCGCGGCGAAATGCTGATTACCGCGCCTATCAGTGGCCGGGTTACCAACCTGGTAGCAGAAATTGGCAATAATGTGCGGGTCGGCTTGCCGCTATTAACCATTATGCCCGACAACGCTCAGCTGCAAGCCATTTTGCTGGTGCCGACCCGTGCCTACGGCTTTGTAATGCCGGGTCAGCGCACCCGCTTACGCTTTGATGCCTTTCCGTACCAGCGTTTTGGCTTGTATGAAGGGCAAGTAATAAAAACGGCGCAGGCTATCGTGCTTCCCAACGAAGTCGATATGCCTGTCGCCGTACAGGAGCCAGTGTATCGGGTACAGGTAGCACTGGATTCGCAACTGATCCGCGCTTATGGCAACACAGTCCCGCTGCAATCGGGCATGCTGTTAAGCGCAGATATCGTGCTGGAACAACGCAGTCTGTTAGCCTGGTTGTTTGAGCCGATTTTAAGCCTGAAAGGGCGCTTATAGCTCTGAAACAGAGCAAACCTTTAAACTTAAAAGCATCTCAAGGAGAGATACTATGCAAGAGTTAACATTTGATCAAGTTGAAGTGGTTAGTGGTGGTGTATATCAGGCAAGCAACGGCAGTGATGCTCCAATCACAAATCTAACTAGCCCGTCAGCCATGGATATGAGTGGAGATAATCAATTTATTATTACTAGTGTTGCTGGTGGTATTTTAGGTGGATTCATTGGTGGTGTTGCTGCTGCATTTAAAGGCGAGAGCATTGGAGCAGGTGTGGCTGGAGGAGTAGTTTCTGGAGTATTGCTTGGTTCAGGCGCGGCTCTTGCAACAACCGGGCTACGTGTAGCTGGTCAGGTGTACACCTCAGTGGTAGGCGGAACAAGTGTAGCAGGTGTTGGTGTCATTACCGCTGTAGTGCCTCACGCTCCAAATTAATACTCAAATATATTTTTTAAAGCAGGGATAGCTCCCTGCTTTCTGAGTGAGTACTCAGAAAACTTGAGGAAAGAGAAAATCATGTCACTCCTTTTCATTTTCATTAATGTGTTTATTGCCATAATTATTTTGTCCCCTTTATTTGCAAAAAAAGAGCATAAAAAAATCATTTATACCTGCGTTTTGATTTTTGTGGTCAATTCTTACTCATTCTATTTGAAATTTCCAGATGCAGTAGTTTCGTCAATAGTTAAAGCGCTTTTCTTTACAGTGATTATTGTTTCTGCAACATATGTTCACTCACTTGTGATCGCTAAGTACGGGAAAGGCAAGTAACGATGTACTATGTCCAGAAAAAAAGTATTGTTTTGCATTGTTATGCTAATTCGCATCAATCTTGTGATATAAAATAAATGATACTACAAACCGAATCAGCTGAATGCGGCCTGGCCTGTATGGCTATGGTGGCCAATTATCATGGCCATCAGCTGGATTTAACCACATTACGCAGCCGCTATAGTGTGTCGCTAAAAGGCGCCAATATGCAGCAGTTAATGCTGCTGGCTAACCAGTTAAATATGACTGGCCGTGCATTAAAACTGGAGTTGGATGACTTAGCCAAGCTGCAAACGCCTTGCATTTTACACTGGGAAATGAACCATTTTGTGGTACTAAAGAAAGTGCATCGCAATGGCATTACTATTCTGGACCCGGCCATGGGCGAGCGGCGCTTGTCATTTAAGGAAGTGGATAAAGCCTTTACCGGGGTAGCACTGGAGCTGACACCCACCAGTGAGTTTAAAAAGGTTGATGAGCGGGTAAAGCTCGGCCTCACCGCATTCTGGACCAATATACGTGGCGTAGTGCCAGCCCTGGTAAAGCTGTTTGCTCTATCGTTAATTTTACAAATTTTTGCCCTTGCCTCGCCATATTATACGCAGCTGGTAGTTGATGAAGTATTGGTTAGTCATGATAAGCCTTTACTAATGGTGCTGGCATTGGGTTTTGGTTTACTGATGCTGATTCAAATGGTGGTGGGGGTGTTGCGTAGCTGGATAGCGCTGCACCTTGGCACCATGATGAGTATGCAAATGGTAACTAACCTGTTCCGCCACTTGCTGCATTTGCCTGTACCATTTTTCGAAAAGCGCCATATGGGAGATATTACTTCACGCTTTGGCTCGCTATCGGCTATTCAATCATTATTAACCACCAGCCTGGTTGAAGGGCTGCTGGATGGCATTATGGTAGTTATTGTTTTCGCCATGATGTATCTGTATAGCCCGCAGCTAAGCCTGGTGGTGGTCGTTGTAGTGCTGCTGTATGCGTTGGTGCGCTGGGCATTTTATTGGCCAATGCGTAAGTTGACTGAAGAAAGCATTATTACCTCGGCTAAAGAGCAAAGCGTGTTTATGGAGTCGATACGCGGTATTCAAAGTTTAAAGCTATTTGGCCAGGAAGTGCAGCGGCTTAACCTATGGCAAAACCGCCATACTGAAACCATTAATGTCGGTTTCAGGTTGGCCAAGTGGGGCATCAGTGCCGGGGTGGTCAATCAATTATTGTTTGGCATTGAGGGTATTTTAATTATCTATCTGGCGGCCCACTTAGTGATGGCCGGAGATATGACCGTTGGAATGATGTTTGCCTTTGTTGCGTACAAAAGCCAGTTTACCGGCCGGATGAGTAGCTTAATTGGCCTGATAGTACAGATTAAAATGACTAAGCTGCATTTGGAGCGATTAGCCGATATTGCCCTGACCGAGAAAGAAGACGAAGGCAATAGTATTGATGGCAAGGAGTTAACCGGAGGGTTAGTTTTGGAAGGGGTGAGTTTTCGTTACGCTGACACCGATCCGCTGCTGTTTGAAAACCTGAGCCTTAACGTTAAAGCTGGCGACAATATTGCGATTATTGGTCCATCTGGTACCGGTAAAACCAGTTTAATGAAAATTATGCTGGGTTTAATGCCAGCAACATCCGGTAAAGTAAAAGTTGATGGGATTGATGTCGGCCACTTTGGCTTGCGCAACTACCGTAGCCAAATTGCCGCAGTAATGCAGGATGATCAGTTAATGTCGGGTACCCTTGCCGAGAATATCAGCTTTTTTGACAGCCAGATGGATATGCAGCAGGTTATGGCCAGTGCTCAACTGGCGGGTATTCATCAGGATATTTCAACCATGCAAATGGGCTATAACAGCCTGGTCGGTGATATGGGCAGTTCGTTATCGGGCGGCCAGAAACAGCGGTTATTGCTGGCAAGGGCACTATATCGTAAACCAAAAATACTGTTTATGGATGAAGCCACCAGCCATTTAGATGTGCAGCTGGAGCGCTATGTAAACCAGGCGATTAAACAACTAAATATGACCAGAATCATCATCGCCCACCGGCCACAAACCATTGTAAATGCCGAGCGCATTATGCAACTGCATAACGGTAAGCTGCGGGATGTCACCAAAGCGTACAAAGCAAAATTTGGCTTGCCGAAGCCAGTGGTCGAACAAAGTGCTTAGTAGGGAATAGATGCGTACAGAAAGAGAACTACAGCAGTTTGCACCGGAGGTTGCTAATGCTGATTGAACAGTGTCCGCATTGTCAGCAAGATATACAGCTGCGTGACAGATTGGTGCTTATTTACAAATTTTACGGTACCTGTAAGCATTGCCAGCAGGATTTTTTGCCAAAGCGAGGGCCAATGGTCTGGAGCTCTGGCGTAATTGGTGGCATAACCGGAGTTCTGGCAACTGCCATTCTAAAGTTAGATTTTCTAAGCGCGATGGGGCTGTCGCTACTGCTGGTTTTTATCATTCAGCGCTTTATAAATGTGTTTTATAGCTTGGATCCGCTGTCCGACGGCTAACTTTAATTTATTGCGTATCATGAAACATACGCCTGACTATTCAATCAGGTACAACACAGCTACGATCATAAAAATAAAAAAAGCCCGGTTAAATTAACCGGGCAAAGGACGAGGGTAAAACGGGGTAAAACTTGTTACAGTTAAAACAGTTTTCGCTTAAAACAGCTTATTCAGCGCTGTTATACGCGATTTGATTGGTTTCAACGCCATTAATATCGGCGGTTAAGCGTGCCAGGTTGTGCTGGTTAATATCGTTGGTATTTAACGATACTGCGCGTTTAAAATCTTCCAGCGCAGCGACTTTGTCGCTGGCCAGTACGTGCATTACACCGCGGTTGCTGTAAGCCAGGGCACGCATTTCGCGTTTGGCGTCGGTTGGTAATGCCGGGGTAGTTTGTGCCAGGCTTACTGCCTTGTTGCAGGCGCTTTGGGCCAGATCAATCTGGTTTAAGCGGCTGTAAGCGACGCACAGGCTCATGTGTAATGAGAAGCTGTCTGCTTCAGCACCGCGATAGTTGGTTACTTCGCTGATGCCTTGCTGTAACTGACCTGCCTGAATGGTCGTGACGCCCGGGGTGTCTTCAATTAACACCATTTTGTAACCATTGCTCGCAGCTGAAGCGAGAAATGGACTTGAGGCCAGCACGCTCAGTGCCACGGCGGTAGCAAATTTTTTGGCTGTGAATGTCATGTCGTATTCTCCCTTGGTTTAAATTTGGGTCACCGGCCTTTCGTAGGGAAAGTTTTTGCGGCGACAGGGATACTTTAGCCAGTAGCAACTGGTCTGACAAACGAGATAAATCACACCGATAGGTTAAGAAAATTCACCTATACTTCGCGCTGAACGCCCTGTAACTGTCATAAAAGGCTGCTATGCGAACACGGTTAACAGCAGCGGGTTTTAGCCGTGGGCTGGCTGAAAACTCTTTAATACCCAGTCAATCAGCAACTGAATTTCCGGCCGGTTAGCGTCGTCATCATGGCGCACTAAGTAATAGCGATCGCGGCTTAACAACTCCTGTTCAAACAGCCGTACCAGGCTGCCGCTGCTGAACCAGCTCTGGCTGATGGGCAGTGGAATAAGTGCAACGCCTAACCCTTGCTGAGCGGCGCGGGCCACGCTGAACATACTGTCGAGCTGAATAATCTGCTTTGGCTTAAAGTTATGATAGCCGACATGTTCAGCCCACTGATGCCAGGCATGTGGCCGCGCCTGATGCAGAATGAGCGGGGTTTTCTCCAGCGCCCGGTAACTTTTGCCATGAATTTGCTCATACAGCTTGGGGTTGCAGGCGGGCACATAGCTTATTGGAAATAAATCGTAAGCCTGCATACCCTCGGGCTTTTTACCAGATAGAACAATAGACAAATCAGTGTATTTCGGGCTGTCGCGGCGTGATTTCACCGTTTCCAGCTTTAAATTTATATTCGGATATTGCGCCGACCAGCCAATAAGCTTGGGTACAAACAGTTCGCTGGCAAAAAACTCCGGCATCGAAATGCTGACTTCCTGCATCCGTTCAACCTGACTGAACTGGGCAATGGTATCGGCCAGCTGGGCCAGCAGCGGTTGCACTTCCTGATAAAAGCGTTTGCCGGTCTCGGTTAACGCTATGGCGCGGGTTTTACGCTCAAACAAGCTGAGGTTTAAGTTATCTTCCAGTTGTTTTATCTGGTGGCTGACCGCTGAGGGGGTTAAATACAGCTGCTTGGCGGTTTCCTTAAAACTTAAACACTCTGCTGCAACGCAAAAACAGCGCAAGCCGCGAAGTGGCGTGTGTATTGTCATGTTCGGTATTACCTAAATAAAATGGCAACGTAATGATGTCGTTAATTTCGCTTTATCTCAAGCGTATTAACAGGCTTGACCTGCAACCATTTCGCGGCAACACTGTACGGCCGTAATTTAGCAGGTTATCCCGCGTGACAGCAATTAATTGGGCAGCACTGAATGCTGCCGCCAAAGCGGCCTCTGAGCAGGCCTATGCTCCCTATAGTCAGTTTCCGGTTGGTGTGGCTGTACAGGCCGAAAGTGGCCAGATTTATGCTGGTTGTAATGTCGAAAATGCCTCCTACGGCGGCACTGTTTGTGCCGAGCGTAATGCCATCGCCGCAGCGGTAGTGGCTGGTGAACGCAAATTTGTCGCGTTGCTGGTGTATACCCCGCAAGCTAAGCTGACCCCCCCTTGCGGTATATGCCGTCAGATAATTGCCGAATTTTTCATGCCGGATGCGCCTATTGCCAGTAGCAACCATTTAGGCCAGCAGCAAAGCTGGAACCTGCAGCAATTGTTACCCGATGCTTTTACCCCTACTTATCTGGCTGCCAGCGAAAAAATCAGTAAGGACAGTTAATTATGGCTATTCCTCAGGAAATTATTAAAACCAAACGTAACGGCAAGCCGTTAAGTCATGCCGAGATCCGCCAGTTCGTTCAGGGCTTAACAGATGATAGCTTCAGTGACAGCCAGGCAGCAGCACTGGCGATGGCCATTTATTTAAATGGGATGGCGGTAAGTGAAATTGTCGAACTGACATTAGCCATGCGCGATTCCGGCACGGTGCTTAACTGGCAGGGGCGCGTAAATGGCCCGGTAGTGGATAAGCACAGTACCGGCGGCGTCGGTGATAAAGTCACCCTGATGCTGGCACCGATGGTCGCTGCTTGTGGCGCCTTTATGCCAAGTATTGCCGGACGCGGCCTTGGCCATACCGGCGGCACGGTAGATAAACTGGAAAGTATACCAGGCTATAGCTGTACCCAGAGTTTAAGCCGGATTGAGCAATTATTGCCGCAGCTGGGCTGTGTGATTGTTGGTCAGAGCAGTGAATTAGCGCCGGCAGATCGTCGCTTGTACGGTATTCGCGACGTTACCGCCACGGTAGAATCTATCCCGCTGATCACCGCCTCTATTTTATCGAAAAAATTATCTGAAGGTCTCGATGCGCTGGTGATGGATGTCAAAGTCGGTAATGGCGCCATTATGGCCACTGCCAATGATGCCAGTGCCTTAGCAACCAGTATAGTTAATACCGCCACCGGTGCCGGTGTTGCCACCCGGGCTTTAATCAGCGACATGAACCAGATTTTAGGCAGCACAGCGGGCAATGCGCTGGAAGTTATTGAAACTCTGGATTATTTAACAGGTAAATACCGCGAGCCAAGACTGCACCAACTCACGTTGGAGCTTGGCGCCAATATGCTGATGCTGGGTGGCCTGCATGCTGATAAAGCCTCGGCAATAGCGGCACTGGAGCAAAGCTTAAGTTCGGGCAAAGCAGCAGAAATATTCAGCAAAATGGTGGCAGAGCTTGGCGGTCCGGCAGACTTGCTGGAAAAGCCGCAGCAGTATTTAGCCAGCGCTCCCGTAGTGCAGGATATTGTTGCGACGCAACCAGGATATGTAAATTATCACAATACCGTTGGCCTGGGGATGGCGGTGGTTCGCTTAGGCGGTGGGCGGTCTCATCCCAGCCAGCAAATTAACCCGGCGGTGGGCTTTAGCCATATTATGGCAACAGGTAGCAAGGTTAAGCAGGGCGACAGGCTGGCGACCGTTCATGCAGCCAGCGCAGCAGCGGCTGAAACTGCCCGCAACGAATACCTGCAGGCACTGAGTATTGACGTTGAAACTTCAGAAAAATCAGTTCTGGTTCACCATACGATTGGTTAAAGATAACCTGGCGTTAGCAAAGGGCCTGTTAAAACAGGCCCTTTGCAGTAACGGCCGCTAGTGCAATTTAAGCCGTGGTCGGACGATGCGGTTAATGCGGGCAACGAGTGAAATAACCAGCATTTTCAGCCAGCCGTGCAAAGCAACCTGGTGCATCCGGTACAACGAGATATAAGCTAGTCGGGCAATCCGGCCTTCAATCATCATCGCCCCTCCTATCAGGTTACCCATTAAACTGCCTACGGTACCAAACCGGCTTAAAGAGATTAGTGAGCCATGATCTTTGTATTGGAAGGTATGCAAGGGCTTGTCGTTCAGGGAGGCGATCAGGTTTTTCGCGACCAGGCTAGCCATTTGATGTGCTGACTGAGCCCGCGGCGGTACCCATTTACCGTCGGCCAACGGGCAGGCGGCACAATCACCAATCACATAAATGCTGGGGTCACGGCTGCTTTGCAGCATGGGGTTTACCACCAGCTGATTGAGCCGGTTACTTTCCAGCCCCGCCAGCCCCTGCATAAAATCAGCTGCCTTGATGCCGGCAGCCCAAACCATTAGTTCGGCATCCAGTTGCTCGTCGCCTAATTGCAAGCCATGACAATCAGCGGCGGTGACCCGGGTATTAACCCGCACGTCGACGCCAAGCTTTAGCAGCTCTTTATGAGCTGCACTGGCAATACGCTCAGGCAAAGCCGGTAAAATACGAGGCCCGGCTTCCACCAGATGAATATTTAAACGCTCTGAGCGTAAATCAGCAAATCCGTATAAATTCAGCTCTGCTGCTGCATGGAAAAGCTCGGCAGCGAGTTCCACACCGGTGGCACCGCCGCCAACAATCGCGATATTCAGTTTGTCTTTTGGGTGCTCCGGTGAGTTCAGCTTCAGATAGGCATCAAGTAAGCGGCGTTGAAAACGATGTGCCTGCGCCGGACTGTCCAGAAAAATACAATGCTCTGCCACACCCGGGGTATTAAAGTGATTGGATATACTACCGATGGCTAACACCAGGTAATCATACTTAAGCGTACGCTCGGCCAGTAATTGTTCGCCGTCTGCAGAGGCAATGGCTGCCAGGGTAATCGTGCGTTGCTCGCGATTAATATCGGTAAATTTGCCTAACTGAAACTCAAAACCATGACTGGCGGCGTGGGCCCGGTAACTCAGCTGGTCAATTTCGACATCGAGGGTGCCGGTAGCGACTTCATGCAGCAGCGGTTTCCAGATATGGGTATGGTTACGATCAACCAGCGTGATATGGGCGCGTTTTCTCCGGCCCAGTTTATTGCCCAGCCGGGTAGCCAGTTCCAGGCCGCCGGCACCACCGCCAATAACTACGATGCGAGGGGGTGTCATTGCTTTGTCCTTAGGTTATTACAAAACCGGGTACTTTATTGCAGCGATAAAAAAACCGGCGCGAAGGCCGGTTTTAAGCGTTATGATTTTTGCCGTTTCATCGAGTCGAAAAACTCATCGTTGGTTTTGGTCATCGATAACTTATCGATTAAAAACTCCATACAGTCGCTTTCGTCCATCGGGTGCAGGATTTTGCGCAGGATCCACATTTTTTGCAGCTCTTCCGGCGACGCCAGCAGCTCTTCACGACGGGTACCTGAACGGTTAAAGTCAATAGCCGGGAAAATGCGGCGTTCAGCAATTTTGCGTGATAAATGCAGCTCCATGTTGCCGGTGCCTTTAAATTCTTCGTAAATGACTTCGTCCATTTTCGAACCGGTATCCACCAGCGCGGTAGCGATAATGGTTAAGCTGCCGCCTTCTTCTACGTTACGGGCGGCACCAAAGAAACGCTTCGGCTTATGCAGAGCATTGGCATCGACACCACCGGTAAGCACTTTGCCAGAGCTTGGAATAACAGTGTTATAAGCCCGGGCTAAGCGGGTAATAGAGTCGAGCAGGATAATCACGTCTTTTTTGTGTTCGACCAGTCGTTTGGCTTTTTCAATCACCATTTCAGCTACCTGAACATGGCGACTTGCAGGTTCGTCGAAGGTTGAGGCAATAACTTCACCTTTTACCAGCCGCTGCATTTCCGTTACTTCTTCCGGGCGCTCGTCAATCAACAATACCATCAATACACATTCAGGATGGTTAGCGGCAATAGACTGGGCGATATTTTGCAGCAAAATCGTTTTACCGGCTTTCGGCGGTGCGACAATTAAACCACGCTGGCCACGGCCGATTGGAGAGGCTAAATCCAGTACCCGGGCGGTAATATCTTCCCGGCTACCGTTACCGCGCTCCATCCGCAGCCGCGAATTGGCATGCAGGGCGGTTAAGTTTTCGAATAAAATCTTATTGCGGGCCTGTTCTGGCCGGCCGAAGTTAACTTCATTAACTTTTAGCAGCGCAAAATAGCGCTCACCTTCTTTCGGTGGCCTAATTAAACCAGAAATGCTGTCACCGGTACGCAGGTTAAAGCGGCGGATCTGGCTGGGTGATACGTAAATATCATCCGGACCAGCTAAGTAAGAGCTGTCAGACGAACGTAAGAAACCAAAACCATCCTGCAGAATTTCCAATACCCCTGCGCCGAAAATTTCTTCACCGTTTTTAGCGTGGGCTTTTAATATTGCGAAGATAATGTCTTGTTTACGCAGGCGGGCCATGTTTTCCTGGCCCATGGACTCGGCCAAATCAACCAGTTCGCTAATTGGTTTCAGTTTCAGTTCTGTTAAATGCATAGTTTGATGGGTTCTTGTTGGTAAAAACAGAAAATGCTTATCGGCTCGATAACAAAGGTTTGGAAGTTGGTTTATTCGACAGACAAGCGTGGTTTAAGATATTTGCTTAGCCACACAATAGCAGCAGATGTTTGGCACGTCCAGCGGGCAACAGCAAAAAGGCGTACAAAAATACGCCTTTTCAGTCATTTTCAGATATTGCTATCTAAAAACTCTTTTAATTGCGTTTTTGATAGCGCGCCAACTTTGGTCGCGGCAACCTGACCATTCTTAAACAACAGTAAAGTTGGAATACCACGAATACCAAATTTTGGCGGGGTATTCGGGTTTTGGTCAATATTTACTTTAGCAATACTGACTTTGCCGCTGTATTCTGCCGCAACGTCTTCCAGAATCGGTGCGATCATTTTACAAGGGCCACACCATTCTGCCCAGAAGTCGACCAGTACCGGCGCTTCGGCTTTTAAAACATCAGTTTCAAAACTGTCGTCAGAAACCTGTAAAATTTGTTCGCTCATCTATTTCTCCGTTCAGGCTGTGCAGTTACACTGCAAAAATGTGTTATCAATTTAAACGTGGCTGTTTCTTATTGCAAGCGTAACAGTTATGCTAGGCAGGTATGAATAAAACTCACTTAACCTCACATAAATTTGCCGATTTCGCATTGGCACCACAGGTTCTTGACGCTTTAGCGGCGCAAGGTTACAGCTATTGTACGCCAATTCAAGCTCAGTGTTTACCCCTGGCGCTTGCAGGTAAAGATATAGCGGGTCAGGCCCAAACCGGCACCGGAAAAACCCTGGCTTTTTTAACAGCAACTTTTCATTACTTGCTAAACCATGAACCAAAAGGTTCAGGACAGCCACGTGCCATTATTATGGCTCCTACGCGGGAACTGGCTGTGCAGATCCATAACGATGCAGTAATGCTGGCTCAGAAAACCAATTTACGTCTTGGCTTAATATATGGGGGTGAAGGTTACGATACTCAACGCCAATTATTGCAACAAGGCGTAGATATTCTGATTGGCACTACTGGCCGGCTGATAGATTACCTTAAACAGGGCTTGTATGAGCTTGATCAAATTCAGGTTGTTGTACTGGATGAAGCAGACCGGATGTTTGACTTAGGCTTTATAAAAGACATTCGTTTTATGTTTAACCGGATGCCGCCGGCGACGGAACGGTTAAGTTTATTATTTTCTGCCACCTTATCGTACAAGGTGCAGGAGCTGGCGTTTGAAAAAATGAACGAGCCAGTGCATATTCACGTCGCGCCGGATGAGATGACCGGTAGCCAGATTAGTGAAGAGCTGTTTTACCCGGCGCATGAGCATAAAATGAAGTTGCTATTGACGCTGATGGAAGAAGACTGGCCTGATAAAGCCATTGTGTTTGCTAACACTAAGCACGCCTGTGAAGATGTTTATGCCTGGCTGGAGGCCGATGGCCACCGGGTTGGCATGCTGACAGGCGATGTAATTCAGAAAAAACGGCTGAAAATTCTGGATGATTTTACCACCGGCAAACTGGATATTCTGGTCGCAACCGATGTTGCCGCCCGGGGTTTACATATTCCTAAAGTCAGCCATGTTTTCAATTTCGACTTACCCGACGATTGTGAAGACTACGTACACCGGATTGGTCGTACTGGCCGTGCCGGTGAAAGCGGCAAAGCGATTAGCTTTGCCTGTGAGCGTTATGCCCTGAATTTAACTGCTATTGAAGACTATATTAAACACACTATAGCGCTAACTCAGTATGATGCTACTGCCTTGCTTGACGATTTAACCGTACCGAAACCACGGGTACGTCGCCGCCCGGGTCAGGCTCGTAGTGGCCCTGGCCGTGGCAACAGTGGACGCAGCAGCAATGGCCCAAGAAATCCCCGCAGCCGCCCCCGTTAACCCTGTGCCGCCGGTAACGGCGGACCATTCTGGCGACACGTCACCGCATAGTGATATCTATGCGGTGATTGATCTGGGCTCTAACAGCTTCCATATGCTGATGGTAAAAGTGGTGGGCGGTTCTGTGCAGGTGATAGGCCGGGTAAAACGCAAAGTTCGCCTGGCGGCCGGTTTAAACGATAATCTGGTGCTCAGCCGTAAAGCCATGAAGCGTGGCTGGGAATGCCTGGCGTTATTTGCAGAGCGGTTACAGGATATACCGGCGGCAAATATCCGGATTGTTGGCACCGCTACGCTGCGGTTGGCGCAGAATGTTAAAACCTTCCTGAAAGAAGCTGAAGTTATTCTGGGCCAGAAAGTCCGGGTGATCAGCGGTGCCGATGAAGCGCGGATTATCTATCTGGGCGTGGCCCATACCTCAAATTGTGACTCCAACCGGTTAGTGATTGATATTGGCGGCGCCAGCACTGAAGTGGTGGTGGGGCGCGGCTATGCTCCTGAATTGCTGGCCAGCCTCAATATGGGCTGTGTCACTTATCTGGAGCGCTATTTCGGCGATGGCGAATTAAGTGAAGACAATTTTAATCAGGCAATTGATGCTGCTGTCCTGCAAGTGCAAACCATCAGTAATGACTTTCTGGCCAAAGGCTGGCAAATAGCCGTAGGCGCCTCTGGTACCGTGCAGGCCATTCAGGAAATTCTGGTGGCTCAGGGCAAAGATGAAGTGATTACCCTGAGAAAGCTGGAAGATATTATGCAGCAGGCCATGGCATGTGGCCCGATTATGCAACTGAATATAATCGGCCTGGCGCAGGAGCGTAAGCAGGTTTTTTCGTCCGGTTTAGCTATTTTAATCGCGTTGTTCCGGGTATTACATATTGACGGCATGACGTTATCGGGTGGCGCCCTGCGTGAAGGTGTGTTGTACAGCATGTTACCACAGCTGCAACATAGCAATGTGCGTAACCGCACCGTCAGTAGTTTAATGGTGCGCTACTTTATCGATCAGCGCCATGCTGAAAGGGTAGCAGATATGGCGGTGGAATTGGCTGGCCAATTGCAAAGCCGCTGGGATGTCGACAAATTTGAAGGGCTGAGCATGTTACGCTCGGGAGCACTCCTGCACGAGCTTGGCTTACTGATAGAGTATAAAAACCACCATCATCACGGTGCTTATATTATTAACCATTCTGATTTACCTGGTTTTACCCGGGCCCAGCAACAGCTGGTGATGGCGCTGGTGCATAATCATCGTGCCGACATTAGCCGGGAAGTGATTGCCCGTCAAACCATGACCTCCGTTCTGCTAACAGTAAGGCTGACCCGTATCTTGCGTCTGGCGGTAATCTTATCAATGCGTCGCCGCCACGAAGTACTGCCTGCAGTCAGGATAACCACCAAAGCAGAAACGCTGAACTTGCATATGCCGGCGAACTGGCTGGAACAGCATCCGTTGATGCGGGCTGAATTAGAGCAGGAAGTACAATACCAACAGTTGGCTGGCTGGCAGCTTCTGATCAAGTAAGGCGCTGCCAACCGGTTTTATGGTAATTATTACCGTGCTCAGTTGTAAATATTGCTGATTAATCAATAACGCCACAGGCAATACGTGGCCCGCTATCGCCAGCAGGGTTAGTCGAATAGTCGTCCTGGCCCTGATGTACTACCAGCGCTCGATTTTGCAGATCGTTAAGCGTTAAACCCGGCATAGTAACATCCTGCTGAGCGCCCATATCATCAACTACCAGCATCGGCAAATCGCCTTTATGACCGTTTCCATCAGGGCCAGTGTGCTGACCGGTATCCGTTGGATCATAATGGCCACCCGCGGCGGCGGCTGCAATCTTTTTACCGTCTTTTACTTCAGGTTCACAGCTTGGATTCTGGTGGATATGAAAGCCATGCTTACCGGGATTCAGGCCCATCAGGTTAGGGCTGAAAACCAAATCATCACCACGCTGGGTAACGGTTATTGTGCCTGCACTGGCGCCAACTTCATCTGTTGTAACGCGATTCATATAAACAATCAGCGTTTTACTGTCGGTGTTTGCATTGGCGGGTGAGCGTGGCTGCTCGGCTAAGGGCGCGGCATCACTGGCCGGCATTGTGTCAGGAAGCGGATCTGTGTCCGGGCGTTGGTCAGGGTTACAGCCCGCTAACATGCCTGCGGCGACGACTGACAGTGAAAAAATCCGTAATCTCATCATGATCTCCTTCTGTTTTTCTGCTGGCAATATTTGCCACGTAACATTATTCACTGCTGGAAGTGCAATTTTGAGGCCAATCGGCCAATGGAAGTTAGTACAGCAAGCTGGCACGTGCTTTGCTTTTGTAACAAATTAGTAGCCAAAGCAACCAGCTGTCAGCAGGAGAGTACTGATGCCGTATGATCAACGCAGTGAATTGCCCGATTCTGTCCGGAAGGTATTGCCAGAACATGCTCAGGAGATATACCAGAAGGCATTTAACAGCGCCTGGGATGACTATAAAAACCCTGATGATCGGCAGGGTGATGACAATCGGGAAGAGGTAGCACATAAGGTAGCCTGGTCCGCAGTGAAACAGCGTTACCGTAAGAATGACGACGGTAACTGGGTTGCCAGCTAGCTAACAGTCATGGAGTGTAAAGATGCCATATCTTCATGTTGGTGACGGCCATCAGCTTTATTACCAAATTCAGGGCGATATTCGCAGCGCTACGCCGCTGCTGTTTCTGCATGGTGGCCCGGGAGCCGGCGTCAGGCCTGGTGATAAAAAGCTGTTTGCCGGATTACGCCGGCCGGTGATTTTTATCGATCAGCGAGGATGTGGCAGTAGTCATTTTGCCGGGCGGTTGCACGGCAACACCACCGATAAGCTGCTTGCAGATGTAGAGCTATTGCGCCGTACTCTGGCAATCGACAAGTTTATGCTGGCCGGCGGCAGCTGGGGTAGCACTCTGAGCTTGCTTTACGCTATCCACTATCCGCAACATGTTTTGCGGCTAATCTTATGGGGCGTCTTTTTATGCCGGCAACAGGAACTTGACTGGTTTTACCTGCAGGGAGCAAATCAGCTTTATCCTGATGAATATCAGAAGTTTATCGATACCATCGGCCCGCATGATCAGCCGGTAGCGGCTTACTATGAGCTGTTAAACAACGGCAGTAACAGTCAGCAGCAAGCCGCAGCTGAAAGCTGGGCCAGGTGGGAGGCTGTGAATTCATTTTTAACGCCAACTCAGCAAAAAATTGCTGAATTCTGTGATCCCACGACCAGCTTACCCATGGCGCAGCTTGCCAGTTATTACTTCGTCAATAATGGTTTTATAGCAGACGATTACATTTTGGATCACTGCGCTGCTTTGCAGGACATTGCCATCGATATTGTTCATGGCCGCTATGATTCCATCTGTCCCTGTGCTTCCGCATGGCAGCTTGACAGGGCGCTACAACAGTCGCGGCTGCTCATTACGCCACACGCGGCCCATGATGCCAGTGAGCCTGAGAACTTTGCTGCACTGCGGGCAATTCTTCAGACAATAGAGCCAGAGGAGTAACTATCTTGGACCCGGTAGCCAGTGACAGCAAAACAGCAACGCGACCGCAGCAGAAAAGCGGCACCAGAAAAGCCTTACTGGGTATGGCAGGCAGTGTGTTGTTTGTGGCTGTGGTGCTTGGCCTGCTGGTTTATTTTGGCGTCCATACCGAGGTTTTGAAATTGCTGGAGTGGTTTAAGCAGCAGGGTGCCTGGGCGCCATTGCTGTTTATATTGATTATGGCGGCGGTCGTGGTGCTGCTGTTACCCGGGGCATTGTTTACCATAGGTGCCGGTTTTGTATTTGGCGTGGTGCAGGGCTCGGTTTACGTGGTACTGGGCACAACGCTGGGTGCAACCATAGCGTTTTTGCTGGCGCGTTACACCTTTGGTCAGCGAGCAAGACACTTTATTATGGCCCGGGCAAAGCTACAGTTGGTTAATGAAGAACTGAGTAAAAATGACTGGAAGATAGTGATGCTCACCCGCCTTATCCCTTTTTTCCCAAGCAAGATTTCAAACTATTTTTTTGGTTTAACGCAGTTCTCGTTGCGCGGATATATTGCCGGTTCGTTACTTGGTTTTATTCCCTTTACTGTTCACAACGTGTATCTGGGCTCGTTAGTGGCCGATATCACGACGTTTGAATTTGGTGCACAGCAACGTTCGGGCTGGGAGTGGGCCCTGTACCTTGGTGGTTTTATCGCCGCTGTGGTTGTTATCATTTATCTGAATCGGCTGGCTAACCGGGCGCTGACCAAATATACCAAGCAAAACACTGATAAGGAGCCTTTGGCATGACCTGGTTAAAGTGGTTGCCCTGGCGGTACGTGGTGCGCTATGTCGCCCACAAGCATGGCTTTATTGATCCTGTGGCGTTACTGGCCAAATTACACAATTTTGCTCAACCCTCTGAAGTGGGCGAGCCGATCGAGCTGCTGCGTGCCGGAGTGGTGTTTCACGCGCGCGGTTTAATTAACAGCCGGGTTATTCAGCATAACCTGGATTGGGTTTGGCCGTACTGGATTGAACGCCAGTTTGACCCAAATGATAAGTCATTTATACCCCGGGCATTTTCCATTACTCATATTAACCTGACTCATCGCAACTGGACTGCGATCGGTTACCCGGATTGTCCTGAGCTACCCATTGTTGACCCCCGGGGTTTGCTCACGCCATTTTTGGACAGCTGGTCGCTGGATGGTTGGATTATGCCTGAGCAGGGAGACTGTCTGCTGCCCTCCCGGGCAGACGACAGTCAGCAACAAATGACCGTCGCCGGCGATGTTAGTATCACCACCACCAGCCGCAAGCAGGGCATGATTTTACAAAATACCGCCTGGGTAGCGCTGGAAGACGGTGTGCCGGTAGCAAAAATGCGCCTGAAAGCAAAAGCTGATACAGCGGGCTATCTGGTATTAGCATTGCGTCCACAAAACCCTGAGGGGGTCAGTTTTATTCATAAGGTATTGCTGAACGGGCAACATGATCAGTGGCTGGTTGATGAGCGGAAACGCGTTTATTTCAACCGGCCAGCTGACAGATACCATGTATCTGCCTATAAACAAGGAGATGTCTATATTCACCTTGCAGATGCGCAGCAACAGACAGAAGGTCTCTGTGATGTGGGTATGGTCACGGCTGCCGCGTTATTCAAAATGTCGGAGAATGACTGGCATGAAATAGAAATAACAGTGCCGCTAACCTCTGCGGCGCAGCCACAATTGCAAGCAGACGCCTGGCCGGCAGAGCAGCAAAAATGCTGTCAGCTGCAGTGTCCGGATCCGCAATATCAATTTTTATATGACGCCGCAATAAACTCATTAATTCTGCATTCTCCCGAAGACGTCTATCCCGGGCCCTACACCTACAAACGGTTCTGGTTCAGAGATGCCGCTTTTATTATTCATGCGTTATTGTGTGCGGGTCTTACCGAGCGCGCCGCCCGGGCTTTACAGCAGTTTCCTGCCAGGCAAACCCTGCTCGGTTACTTTCGCTCGCAAGAGGGGGAGTGGGACGCTAATGGCGAAGTACTGTGGATCCTTAAGCGCTACGTCGAACTGACCGGCCGCGAGTTGTCATCGGACTGGCATAGCCCGCTGAAAAAGGGGGCGCGCTGGATAATCAATAAACGGCTGTCAGATAAGCTCGACGCCCCGCACGCCGGATTATTGCCTGCCGGTTTCAGCGCCGAGCATCTGGGCCCCAATGATTACTATTACTGGGACGACTTCTGGGGCGTTGCTGGTTTGCAGGCTGCCGCCAGCCTGTTTAAAGAAGTTGAACCAAAGCTGCAACAAGAATTTACCGATGCTGCTGCGGATTTCAGTGCGGCAATAGATAGCAGCCTGCAGCAATGTGCCAGCCGGCTGAAGCGACCTGGTATGCCTGCATCACCTTACCGGCGGCTGGATGCCGGTGCCATTGGTTCGCTGGCTATTGGTTATCCGGTGCAATTGTGTCGCCCCGACGACCCCCGCTTGCTGGACACAGTAGAATTTTTGCTGAAGCGCTGTTTTGTTCAGGATGCGTTCTATCAGGATATGATTCACTCAGGGTTAAATGCTTACTTAACCCTGCATGTTGCCCAGATTTTATTACGAAATAATGATCCCCGTTATCTGGTGCTGATGGATGCTGTAGCAGGGCTGGCATCGCCCACCGGTCAATGGCCGGAAGCGATTCATCCGGCTACCAAGGGCGGTTGTATGGGTGATGGCCACCATGTGTGGGCCGCTGCCGAATGGCTGTTGATGGTCCGCAATTGTTTTGTGCGCGAGGAAGAGGACCATCTGGTGTTAGCGGCTGGCGTGCCCGATCGTTGGCTAAACAGTGAAAGTGCTATCCGGTTTGGACCGGCGCCTACCCGGTTTGGCAGTATTAGTCTGACAATTCGCCAGCAGGATGAAAATGTTGTGCTGCAGTGGCAGGCAGACTGGCATAAAGCAAAGGGACCGCAGCTTGAGATCTGTCTGCCCGGTTATCAGAGCCTCTCGGTAGCAGCTGCAACGTCAGGACATGTCAATTTAATAAAACGGAGCTCCAGCAGATGAATATTGTCATCTTTACCAATACCTATACCCCGCATGTGGGCGGGGTGGCGCGTTCGGTTGAGGCATTTGTAACCGAATACCGGAAGATGGGGCATCGGGTATTGGTCGTGGCGCCGGAGTTTGCCAATATGCCTGAGCATGAACCTGATGTGGTGCGCATTGCTGCCATTCAGAATTTTAATGCCACTGACTTCTCCGTTGCATTGCCGTTTCATGACAAGCTCAGCCAGATCCTTGATGAATTTAAGCCCGATATTATTCACTCCCAGCACCCGTTTCTATTGGGAATGAGTGCCCTGCGTACCGCCCGCTATCGCAAGTTACCCTTGGTTTTTACCCACCATACTCTGTATGAGCAATATACCCATTATGTACCGGGTGACTCGCAAACCATGCAGCATTTTGCTATCGCGCTGGCAACCCGGTACGCCAATCTCTGCGATCAGGTTATTGCGCCAAGCCAGAGTATTGCTGACTTATTGCACGAACGGGGTGTGACCAGTCCGGTCAGGGTGATCCCGACCGGGGTGTATCTGGAAAAGTTTGCCAAGGGCGATGGTAATTTGGTCCGTCAGCAACTTGGCATTCCGGCAGATGCTATGGTGATAGGCCATCTTGGCCGCTTAGCGCCGGAAAAAAATCTTACAATACTTAGCCAGGCAGTGGCCGATGCGCTATGTGCGCACGCAAAGGCACACTTTCTGGTCGTGGGAGCAGGGCCTTCTGAACAGTCAATCCGTCATATATTTGCAGACGCAGGGATAGCTGACCGCTTACATATGGCCGGCGTGCTGCAGCAGCAATCTCTGACGGATGCGCTGCACGCCATGGATATATTCGGATTTGCCTCGGCCAGCGAAACCCAGGGAATGGTAGTGACCGAGGCGATGGCTGCAGGCTTGCCGGTCGTGGCCTTTGACGCTCCCGGCGTCCGCGAAGTGGTGGTAAATGACCAGAATGGTCTGTTACTCAGCCAGAAAACATCCACAGCTCTGGCGACGGCGTTGAGTCAGCTGATGGAGAACCCCGCAAAGATAACAGCGCTGGGTGAGGGAGCACTGCAAACCGCAGGGAATCTTGCTATGTCATGTTCGGCTGCAAAAGCTTTGCTGTGCTTCCGTTCGGTACTGGATAGTGTACCTGCCAGCACAAAAACAGAAAGAGACTGGGAAGATGTGCTGGCCTGGATAAAAGCCGAGTGGGATATTTTAAGCAGTGTCGCGGTGGCGGGTACCACTGCGATAAGCAGCGGCTTATTTGCTGACGGCAAATTAGCTGCCAGCAAAAAATAACCGGATCCCAGTCCACTTTTATTAATTCTTCAGTACCTTTTCATTATTAACGCTGTCCGGAGAACCTTATGATCAGTCGGGTCGAAGTATGGTTTCGTTGGTTAAGGCGCAGCCTTAGCCGCAGTCACTGGTTTACACACCTGCTGCGCTTGCCGGTGTCAAAAGGTTCGGGGGTCCGCTCGGGTCTGATTATGATCCAAATCGATGGATTGGCGCAGCCACAGTTACAACAGGCATTAAAGCGCGGCAAAATGCCATTCTTACAACGCTTGTTGCAGCGCGAGAATTATAAGCTGCAAGCGCATTATAGTGGTTTACCCGCAACCACTCCTGCTGTGCAGGCAGAACTGTTTTATGGCGTGAAAACAGCCGTTCCGGCCTTTTCATTTCGTGATCGGCAAACCGGCGAAATTGTCCGGATGCTGCAACCTGATACTGCCGCAAAGGTAGAGCAGGGCTTACGGCAGCAGAGCCACGCGGCGCTGCTGCAAGATGGCAGTGCCTATTCCAATATTTACACCGGCGGGGCTGCTGAATCCCATTTTTGCGCTGCGACAATGGGTTGGGGGGCGGCCTTGCGCGCCGCTAACCCTCTGGTATTGCTGGGGCTTTTTATCAGTAATTTATACAGCGTGTTGCGGATTATTGGTTTGTTTTTTCTGGAATTAGGGCTGGCAATCGTCGACTTTTGCCGCGGCATTATTAAAGGTCAGGACTTTCTTAGTGAATTAAAATTTATTCCGGCCCGGGTTGCAGTGTCCATCGTGTTGCGGGAGCTTTGTGTCATAGGTGGCAAGATGGATATTTCCCGGGGCCTGCCGGTGGTGCATATCAATTTACTTGGATACGATGAACAGTCCCACCGCCGTGGACCCTCGTCGCTGTTTGCCCACTGGACCTTAAAGGGTATTGATGACAGCATTGCCCGGCTCTGGCGTTCAGCACACCGCTCGCAATGGCGTAGTTATCAGGTATGGCTTTATTCTGATCATGGCCAGGCCAAAGTCACGCCGTATCACGTAATGCAAGGTTATCCGCTGCAACAGGCGGTAGATGCCAGCTTTGAAAAACTGAATTCGTTACCGGCGGGCCTGCAGCGCAAAGTTACCGGCAGCGTACAAACCCAGCGCGCACGCTTATTAGGGGGGCGAAAAGTACAACGGATGTTTTCTGTCAATATTAGCGACGACCAGATGGGCGCTGATAACCAGATTAAGGTGGCAGCACAGGGCCCGGTGGGCCATATCTACACCGGTTTGCCATTATCTGAGGCCGATAGCGCTTTGCTGGCAACGGAACTGGCGGCTAAACATAAAGTACCGCTGGTGCTGGTAGTGGCAGGGCCTGATCGGCTGCGGGCCACCACGGCTGACGGCACGTTTTACCTGCCGGAAGATAAAGCTGCAATATTCGGCAACGATCATCCCTTTCTGGACAGCGTCGCCAAAGATATTCTGCGGTTGTGTCAGCATCCGGATGCCGGCGAGCTGGTGATTATGGGTTGGCGAAAAGGGGTAAAGGCCCAGTCGTTCGCTGATGAGAATGGGGCCCACGCCGGCGCAACTCCGGCAGAAACGCATGGTTTTGCAATGTTGCCGGAAGATGTGACATTGCCTGATACGCCGTATGGTTATATCAGGCCATCCGATATCTACCATGCTGCGCTGCAACAGCTGGGCAGGCGTTCATCAAAGCCGGCTGGCCGCACTGCCAGCAGCCCGGAGCGCTGCGACAGCCTGCGGGTAATGACGTACAACGTACATAGCTGTATTGGCCTGGATGGCAAAATTGACGTTGAACGGATTGCCAGGGTGATTGCCCTGGCTAAGCCGGATGTCGTGGTACTGCAGGAACTGGATGTGGGGCGCGATCGCACTCAGGGCCTGGATCAGGCACAACTGATCGCCAGGCAGCTGGAGATGGAATTTCATTTCCATCCGGCAATGCATTTGGAGGAAGAAAAGTATGGCGACGCTATACTTACCCATTTACCCCTGACCCTGGTTAAAGCAGGTCCACTGCCTGGTTTGGCTGATAAACCAAAACTGGAGCCGCGCGGCGCAATCTGGGCTACCATCGAGCTGCATGGCCAGCAGATTAATATTATTAACACTCATCTGGGGCTGCAACCCCGAGAGCGTCTGGCGCAAATTGATGCGCTGCTGGGCGAAGAGTGGCTAGGTCATCCGGATTGTGCCGGGCCGGTAATATTCTGTGGTGATTTAAATGCGCAACCGGGTTCAGAAGTCTGTCGGCGTCTAAACCAGAAAATGACAGACGCCCAGACGCTGCTGGAAGGGTATAGGCCCCGGGGGACCTTTCCCAGTCGCTTTGCCGCCATTCGGATAGATCATATTTATGTCAGTGAGGCCGTGGAAGTAACCGCTGTGGAGATACCCGGATCGCAGCAGGCAAAAATAGCGTCAGACCATCTGCCGCTGCTGATTGCCCTGGCCATTCCACGGTCGCAGACTGTAGCTGAAAAACCTGCTTAAAACTCAGTCTGCTTTAACCAGATGGCTACTTTTTTGGCGAAATAAGTCAGAATGCCATCGGCCCCTGCGCGCTTAAACGCCAGTAACGACTCCATAACTACTGGCTGCTCTGCCAGCCAGCCATTCTGAATAGCGGCCATATGCATCGCGTATTCGCCGCTGACCTGATAGGCAAAGGTTGGCACGCCAAATTCATCCTTTACCCGCCGCACTATATCTAAGTATGGCATACCGGGTTTAACCATAATCATATCGGCACCTTCTTCCAGGTCCATCGCCACTTCGTGCAGGGCCTCATTGCTGTTAGCGGGATCCATTTGATAATTCTTTTTATTGCCGCCTTTTAAATTGCCGGCTGAGCCCACCGCATCCCGAAATGGCCCGTAATAGTTGGAGGCATACTTGGCCGAATAGGCCAGAATGCGGGTATTTACAAACCCGGCTTGTTCCAGTGCTTCGCGAATCGCGCCGATCCGGCCGTCCATCATATCTGACGGGGCAACAATATCGGCGCCGGCTTCTGCATGTGACAATGCCTGTTTAACCAGGGCTGCGGTGGTAATGTCATTCTGAACATAGCCCTGCGCATCGATAATCCCATCCTGACCATGAATGGTGAATGGGTCCAATGCCACATCGGTAATGATGCCAAGTTCTGGCGTATGCTGTTTCAGTAACCGCACGGCACGTTGGGCCAGACCATCCGGATTCCAGGCTTCTTCTGCCTGCAGCGATTTATGTTCAGCCGGGGTAACCGGAAACAGCGCAATAGCAGGAATGCCCAGCGCGACCAGTTCTTTGGCTTCTGTAACCAGTAAATCCAGACTAAGTCGCTCGATGCCTGGCATGGAGCTGATACCTTCCCGTTGGTTGTTACCTTCAATAATAAACATCGGGTAAATTAAATCATTTACGCTAAGCTGGTGTTCCGCCATCAACCGCCTGCTAAAGTCATGCTCGCGCATGCGGCGGGGCCGGCTGGCCGGAAAAAAACGGTTAGTTTTCATTTAATGATCCCTTACTGATTGGGGTTACGATAGCGTTGGCACTGGCTGTCCGATTGCGCCCCAGATATTTTGCCTGATAAAGCGCACTATCGGCTGCTGCAATGTAATCGTTGCTGCAACTATGGGCATCAGCCACTGCCGCATAGCAACCGGCACTGAGAGTAACCGTTAAACTAAGTGAGCCTATTTGCAGTGGTGTGCTGCCGATTTTTTGTCTGATATCTTCTGCCAGTTCAATACATCCGGCCAGTGAGGTACCGGGTAGTAACATAGCAAACTCTTCACCGCCATAACGAAACACGGCGTCGCTGCTGCGCTTTAAGCCGGCGGATAGCTCACTGGCTATCTGCTGGATAGCGGCATCGCCCGCCAGATGACCATGGGTGTCATTAATCTTTTTAAAGTGGTCGATATCGACTAACACCAGGCCGAGGCATGTTTTTTCACGCCGGCTGCGATTGAGCTCATTTTGCAGCCGTTTATCAAAACAAGCCCGGTTGAATATGCCACTTAGGGTATCCAGCATACTTTGCTGTTCCAGTAGCCGGTTTTTTTCTGCCAGCTCGTCCAGGGCAATTTGTAATTCCAGTTGCTGAATTTGTGTGCTGGCTTCGAGTTGCTCGGTGTATTGGCGCTGCCAGCGTCGCCAGTGCCACGCTACCACCACGGTTGTGAGCAACACACCTGCGGATGCTCCGCCAATCAGCCACAAGATGTCGTTGATGTTCATGTCGGCAGTCCGTTAAGTGTGAACAGCCTGCGGGCATTGTCAGTAGTGCAGCGTGCCAGTTGCTGGCTGCTAATGTTTTTTAAACGACAAATTTCAGTGGCAATGACTGGCAGCAGCGCCGGTTCATTATATTTGGGGCGGGGTTTAATGGTTCGAGGTAATAAATAAGGTGCATCGGTTTCCAGCAATATCCGATCCAGCGGCAAATACTGGATTGCCTGCTGTAAGCTTTGACCACGGCGCTCGTCACACACCCAGCCGGTAACGCCTATATAAAGACCTAAATCTAGATAAGCTTTCAGCTGACTACTGTCACCCGTAAAACAATGGGCAACACCATGGCTTACTTGCTGCTCTTTTAGCATACCCAATTGGGTAGTAAACGCGTCACGTTCATGTAGGTAAACAGGTTTCTGTTTGTTTTTTGCCAGTTGCAACTGACTGGCAAAAACGTATTGCTGCTGCAACCGCGGTGAAAAATCGCGATTAAAGTCCAGGCCACACTCACCAACAGCAACCACAGCAGGTAACGCCAACAGGCTCGCCAGTTGTTCCAGCCAATCATTGGCGACATTAGCGGCCTGGTGAGGGTGCACGCCGGCAGTAGTATAACTACCACCCTGCGTGATACAAAACTGCTGATTCTGACGGCTCTCATCAATATCGGAGCCAATTAGGAGTAAACCGTTAACACCGGCTTGCTGCGCGCGGCGCTGAATTTGCTGTTCAATCCCGGCAAACCGTGTACTGAACAGGTTAACGCCACAGTCGAACCAGCCAGGATGCGTGCCGGTTTCAGTCATGTTAATCGACCCGGCGAACCTTTACAGTTCGGTTATTATCGTCGTTGCCCAGACGAAATGAATTAAACATACCCCGTTTAATATAATGTTGTTCGCCAACCGCAATTTTATAGTAACCATTGTCTGATTGGCGCCAGATCTGACCATTATCAAATTCTACAATCAACTCTTTGTGCGGACTATAGCTGATATTGCTCACGGTCACATAAAGCTGGTCAACCCGTTTCTCAGCAATTTTCTTATGTTCAAGGCCAAAGTCTTCGTCAGCTTCTATGGTACCAGCCACCACTGTGCTACGGTTTACTGCTGTCTGTTGGGCCAGACTTGTGGCGCTTTGTCGAGCAGTGTGATCAGCCGGGGCGGGAGTAGCAGCTGAGTGGGTGGTCAATTGCAGGTTGATTTCATCATAGCACAGCAGTCGTTTCACAGAATTTTGCTGTTGCCGGCACTTGTTAAGCGCAGCGGACAGCTCGCTAGCTTGTGCCAAAGGGCTAAGCAGGCTGGTAGTGATCATCAGCAAAGTACTGAACAGGCAAAGTATTTTTTTCATTATTGTTGGTCTTCCTCTGCAGTTTGTTCCGGCTCGGGTCTTGGCTGATAAAAGCGGCTTAACCATAAACCTGCTTCAAACAGTAACCACATGGGCACCGCCAGAAGGGTCTGGGATAACACATCAGGCGGGGTAAGCAGCATTCCCAGCACAAAAGCGCCAACGACAATATAGGGCCTTTTACTGGCAAGGGTGGCCGGAGTAACGGTACCAGTCCAGACCAGCAGCAAAATGGCCACTGGAATTTCAAATGATAAACCAAAAGCAAAAAACAGCTTTAACACAAAATCGAGGTAGCTACTGATATCAGTAGCAACAGTAACACCAACGGGCGCTACGCTGGTAAAAAAGGCAAACACCAGCGGAAATACCACAAAATAAGCAAAGGCAATACCAGCGTAAAATAGCAAGGTGCTGCTGATCACCAAAGGCGCGACCAGACGCTTTTCTTTGCCATACAAGGCGGGGGCAATAAACTGCCAAACCTGTAACAAGATATAAGGAATAGCCAGACATATAGCCACGATAAAGGTAAGTTTAAAAGGCGCAAAAAAAGGCGCGGCAACGTCAGTGGCAATCATACTGCTGCCCTCGGGCAACACGGCAATAAGCGGTGCTGCCAGCACCTGGTATATATCAGCAGCAAAATAGGCCAGACAGGCAAAAACTACAATTACTGCGATAACGCATTTTAACAAGCGGTTGCGTAACTCCAGTAGATGGCCAAGCAGACTATCGGCTTCTGGTTTAGTTTTCATTTTTGTTTTCAACAGACTTAATATCAGCGCCAGGTTCTGACGCCGTGGATTTGTTTGCTGCCGGTTCTGCCACCGGCGCTGACGGCGGGTTTACTGATTTCGCTGCCGCCCGTAGTTCGTTCAGCGCGGCTTGTTCATCCGGGGTCAGGTTAAGCAGGTTTTTACTTTCGGCATCTTTTAATTTCTGATGCAGCTCGTGCACCCGCAGGTTTTCGCTAAGCTCCGCCTGCATCTGGCTGCCAAACTGTTTCACACTACGGATGGTTTTTACGGTACTGCGGATGGCACCGGGTAACCGTTCAGGCCCCAGCACCAGCAAGGCAATAACCCCTATAACCAGCAGTTCCCAGAAGCCCATTTAGCTTTTATCTTTCTCTGTTTGTTTAGTTGACTCGGTCTGGCCATCGCTGTGGGTACGTTTTTGCTCTGCCAGTTGTTCGGGTGTTTCGTCTTCTGCCGGGGGTTCATCTTTTATCGAGCTGCGAAACCCCTTGATAGCCGAACCCAAGTCCGTGCCAATGCCGCGTAATTTTTTGGTGCCGAATAACAACACGATAATTGCCAGAACAATCAACAATTGCCAAATACTAATGCCGCCAAAACCCATAATAATTACCTCTGTAATCTATGCTGAAGTTGCTATGCCAGTTTGCAACATGTTTATGACAATAGTGCTTTTGCACCGAAAAAGATAGCCCCGCCCAGCAACGCACCGGCCAGCCACAGTGGCCCGAAACTCAGCACTATAGTACCACTTATCAGGGTGCCCGCTGCAAGTGCTGCTGCAACAATTTGCCGGTTGGTTTTGTCCTGTTGGCGCTGCAGCAACTGCAACTGTTGTAACAGCATTGCTTGTTGTTTGGGGCCTTGTTCCAGATAACGATGCAGCAAGGTTGGCATTTGGGGCAGTTTTTCTGCCCAGAACGGCGCATTGTCCTTAACCTGGCGCCACAATGCGGGTAAACCAACTTGCTGTTTTACCCAGCTTTCTAAGAAAGGTTTGGCGGTTTTCCAGAGATCCAGTTGCGGATAAAGCTGGCGGCCCAGGCCTTCGACATACAGCAGCGTTTTTTGTAACAGCACTAATTGCGGCTGAACCTGCATATTAAAACGGCGGGCTGTGCTGAATAAGTTCAGTAACACGTGGCCAAACGAAATTTCTGCCAGTGGTTTCTGAAAGATAGGCTCACAGACGGTTCTGATAGCGCTTTCAAACTCTTCCACGTTGGTATCCAGCGGGACCCAGCCAGAGTCAAGGTGCAGCTGAGCAACTTTACGATAGTCGCGGTTAAAAAAAGCGACAAAGTTCTCAGCCAGGTAACGTTTATCTTCACTGTTTAAGGTGCCAACAATACCGCAATCTATACCGATGTATTTCGGGTTGTGCGGATGCTCACGCGACACAAATATATTGCCCGGATGCATATCGGCATGAAAAAAGCTGTCGCGAAATACCTGGGTAAAAAAAACCTCTACCCCACGTTTAGCCAGCAGTTCCATATCGGTTTGCTGGGCATTCAGGGCCGCTATATCTGACACTGGTATGCCGTAGATGCGCTCCATCACCATTACATTGGGGCGGCTGTAATCACTATGTACGTAAGGGATATATAAGGAGTCAGAGCCTTCGAAATTACGGCGCAACTGAATGGCATTGGCGGCTTCACGCTGCAGGTCAAGCTCGTCGATAATGGTTTTACGATATTCAGAGACCACTTCGCGTGGTCGCAGTCGTTTGCCGTCAGGTAAGTAGCGGGCGGCAAAAGCTGCCAGGCCATCCATTAAATCCAGATCAGCAATAATTTGTTTAAGGATGTCTGGCCGAATCACTTTGATGACAACATCTGCTTCGCTGCCATCGGGCAGGCGAAGCACTGCGGCATGCACCTGGGCTATTGAGGCTGATGCCAGGGGCACAACATTGAAACTACTGAATAATTCATTAATGTCTGTTAGTTCCAACGCTTGCTCAATAAGCTGTTGGGCTTGCTCGCCGGGAAAAGGGTCTACTTTATCCTGCAACCTGGCCAGTTCGTCGGCAATGTCAGCTGGCAACAGGTCACGCCGGGTCGACAACATCTGGCCAAATTTAATCCATACCGGGCCCAGGCTCTGCAACGCCAGCCTCAGGCGCTTGCCTACCGGATAATCCGGATACCGGTTATACAACCAGAACGCACTTTTGCGCATGCTGCGCGCATACCAGGGTTGCCAGGCGGGCGGAATTAACTCATCAAGACCGTACTGCAATAACGTTTTCTGAATATGGTAAAAACGGCTGAATCGCAACGGCTACTCCTTCTGGCCTGGCAGGCTGGCAATAAGCCGGTCAACCCGGGCTCTGAGTTCACTGACATCCTGGCTAAATTGCTGCAATTCCAGACTGGTTGGGCTGAGCAAGAGTTCGTCCTGGCCCAGCATGGTGACACTATGGCCAAGCAAGCTCACTTTTTGTTGTAAGTAACGCTGCAGTTGACCAATGATTAAGCCAATTTTATGTGCCATGGCGTCACCGACATAGCCTGCTAATGCCTCCTGCCAATCGGGGTCCAGGCGTTGCAAAAAATAGCTGTATTGTTGCGCAACCTGAATATCGCCCTCAATTTGCAGCGCATCAGCTTTAATCAGCCGGGTTAACTGGCTGGCGTCACGAAGTTGTCGCAGGCTGGCTAAATCAGTACTAATGGCGCAATCAACGGCTTCGTTATGCTGGTTAAATAATAGACGGTCGCTACCAGCAGTAAGTACCAGTCGCACATTAAATTCACGCAAGGTAAAGGCTAATTGTTTACCCTGAAGTTTCTTTAAACGCTCATTGGCGCCACTATCCATGCTGATCAAGCTATGGCACAGGCGTTCGGCACTGGCGCAGAGCATTTGCGGCAACAGGGCGGGTAACATCAGAATTTAAAACCTCGATGCAGGGCAACAATACCACCGGTCAGATTGTGGTAGCTGACTTCAGCAAAGCCGGCTTCAGCCATCATCGCCTTTAGGGTCTCCTGATCAGGATGCATCCGGATCGACTCTGCCAGATACTGGTAGCTTTCTTTGTCATTGGCAATTAACTGGCCCATTACCGGCAGTAATTTAAAAGAATACATATCGTATACTTTACTCAGCCATTGCTGTTCAGGTTTGGAGAATTCCAGCACCAGCAGCCGGCCGCCGGGCTTTAATACCCGAAACATTGATTTTAAGGCGGCAGCTTTGTCGGTGACGTTCCTCAGGCCAAAGCCAATACTGATAATATCAAAGCTGTTATCAGCAAAAGGCAGTGCTTCAGCATTAGCCTGAACAAACTCAATATTATTTATCAGCCCTAAATCACGTAACTTGTCACGCCCAACGTTGAGCATTGACTCGTTAATATCGGCCAGCACTACTCTGCCATTTGTACCAACCCGGCGGGAAAAAAGCGCAGCAATATCACCCGTGCCCCCAGCCAGATCAAGTACATGCTGCCCCGGCCTGACTCCGCTGCAATCAAGGGTAAAACGCTTCCATAACCGGTGAATACCCAACGACATAACGTCATTCATAATGTCATATTTAGCAGCAACTGAATGAAACACGTTCGCCACTAACGATACTTTCTCAGCAGCAGGGACGGTTTTATATCCAAAATCGGTTGTACTATGTGTTGGTTCAGTCATGAAGTTGCCTGTTTCAGCGCCAAAAAAGAGTGACTAGTGTAAAAGAATTGACCGCACTAGCCAACTGCTGTGTGTATACGTGACAAGCGCTGTCAGGTTCAGCCAGCGTGCAGCATTAATTCATCGGCCACCTGATTGCGGCCTCGTTCTTTGGCCAGCTTTAACACTTGTGAGCTGCGGGCTAAAAACTGATACCAGCTTTCTTTAGCCTGAAATAACGAGACACCCAGCGAAATAGTGACCTTGGGCAGGCTTTTTTTATCGCGGGAAGAGACGAACCGAAGTTTTTCAACACCTTTACGTACCTGCTCAGCTATTTCATTAGCGGTACGTAAGTCGATATCTGGCAGCAACAATAAAAACTCTTCACCACCTGAGCGCACCGGCATACCGCTGGCTTGCACATAGCTACCGACTTTTCGCGCCACTTTACTCAAAATAACATCACCGATCGTTTGGCCATAATCCTGATTAAAGCGACTGAAATGGTCAATATCAACTACGATGGCGGCGATTCGTCGTTCAGGTTGCTCTGATAACCAAATATCAACCTGATTTTGCATTGCAATTCGATTATAAAGACCGGTTAGCGGATCCTGCATCCGTTGTAACTTAAGTTGTTCGAGTTCATGACGTAGTTGATGGCTTTGTTTATTCGCCATAGCCAGCTGGCTATGTAATTGCTGTTGCTGCTGTTGATATAACTGTGCCTGGGACAGAATAATCCCGGAGATATCGGTTACTTTGGCAGGAGCAGTAGCTAAATCATGTAATTGTTGCTCTAATTGCTGAATAAACTGGCCGGTAGCTTCTGCTGCTAAATCAGTATAACCAGATAAACGGCCAACAATACCCGTTACCTCATGCAGCAGTTGTTCCTGCTGCGCGTTTTCATCAGCCAGCCAGCGCTGATAAAGCTCGACCATAATAAAGTCGTCAAATGCCGTTTTGCTGGCCAGCTTTTGCTCAACGGCCTGACACAGGCCGGCATTATTACCGCTAATATAGTCGTAGGCCACCGCATAGTTGATAGGGTGAATAGCAAGTTGGTTATGCTGCAGGAAAGCTTTTACTAAACCCGCTTTTTCCAGCGCTTGTTGCAGCGAGTCCTGATACTTCATAAGACGATATTGAGCTCCGGGGCCAATCATTTTATTATTTTTTTCAGGCCCCATAGTAACCGAATCCGGCTCGCTGGCAACCTGCTATGTAAACAAAATCGTTCAGTCGCTGAAAATAGCGGCAAACCATCTGTTAAATCTCGGCTCAGCGGCAGGTTTTGTAAGTTTAAGCGGCTTTATTCATGGCCAAATCAGGTTACAATCGTTAACAACACGGGATACAGGGAACAATACGATGCGCATTATATTTACAATGACTTTCTTACTGCTGAGTCTGGCGGGGTGTGCTGCAGGGCCGTTACAGAATGATCCCGATCAGCATTTTACTGAGTTAGCGGAGCAGCTTTGGCAGGCCGAAACCACGCTAACCGCGAGCGAACCAGATCGCTTGCCCGATATGTCGCCGGCAGCCTTAGGTGCCCGTCAGCAGCAACGGTTAAAGTGGCAGCAACAATTGCAGCAAGTGGATGTAGCTAAGTTGTCGGAACAAAACCAGATCAACCATGCCATTCTGGCGTACCGGTTGGCTAATGATATCGATGAGTACCGGTTCAATGCACATTTAACACCGCTAACCTCAGAGTCAGGCTTCCATACGTCGGTGGCAATGATGTTGCAGCGTAGCGCTTTACGCCAGCTGGCAGATTATGAAAATTACTTACAAAAACTGGCGACTGTACCCGTTTATATGCAGCAACAGACAGACTGGATGCGCCAGGGGCTGTTAACCGGCATTACCCAACCGAAAGCAGTACTGGCAGGCTTTGAGCAAAGTATCAGCTCGTATATTACTGAAGACATGGCGGCCAGCGTATTTTTCCGGCCATTTATGACCAAACCAGATACCATTAGCGCCATTAAGTGGCAGCAGCTGCAGGACCGCGCACAGCAGATTATCGTGCGTGAGGTTAACCCGGCGTATCAGGCATACTATGACTTTATGGTGCAGGACTATATTCCTGGTGCCCGCGATACGATTGCTGCCAGTGCATTGGCCGATGGCGAGGCTTTTTATCAGAACAGACTTGAACACTACACCACGCTTAAGCTTACCCCGCAGCAAGTACACGATACCGGGCTGGCAGAAGTAAAACGTATTCGGGCCGACATGCAGGCCATTATTGAGCAATTGGGATTTGCAGGGAGTTTTGCTGATTTTATTCAGTTCTTGCGCACTGATCCGCAGTTTTATCCGCAATCTGATCAGGAGTTAATGCGTTATGCTGCCTGGTTATCCAAGCAGGCCGATGCCGAGCTACCCCGGCTTTTTAAAACGCTGCCCCGCACGCCTTACGGTGTGGTACCCGTACCGGCTGAAATAGCGCCAAAATATACTACCGGGCGGTATTCAGGCGCTTCACGCGATGATCAGGCAGGATTTTACTGGGTAAATACCTATGCACTGAATCGTCGTCCCTTGTATGAGATGCCAGCACTGACTTTGCATGAAGCGGTACCGGGCCATCATCTGCAAATCTCACTAGCTCGGGAGCAAGCCAGCTTGCCGGACTACCGGCGTAGTTTTTATACCTCAGCATTTGGTGAGGGTTGGGGCTTATATGCGGAATATCTTGGGCTTGAAATGGGCTTTTACGACGACCCATACAGCAATTTTGGTCGCCTGACTTATGAAATGTGGCGGGCAGCAAGATTAGTGGTCGATACCGGTATGCATAGCATGGGCTGGAGTCGGCAGCAGGCTATCGACTTTCTGGCGGCAAACACGGCGTTATCGATGCACAACGTTACCACTGAGATTGACCGTTATATCAGCTGGCCAGCCCAGGCCTTGTCTTATAAATTAGGCGAAATTACGATCCGGCGCTTAAGAGCCGAAGCTGAACAGAAGCTGGCGGATAAATTTGATATCCGTCGTTTTCATGACGTGGTATTAAGTAATGGCAGTGTACCGCTGGCGGTTTTAGAACAGCAGGTTGCTGCTTATATCAGCACACAATTGGCTGAAGAACCGGCTGAATGACTCTGGCTTGGTTGCTGGCTTGGTTGCGATAATAAAAACAGCCGGCATTAGCCGGCTGTTTACTATTAGTGCTGTACAATTAGCGTTATACAATTTGAATAGCTTCTGAATAGCTGAAACGTTAGCTGTTAGTTGGACAATATCAGTAGCAACGTGACACTAATGCCTGAGGATAACAGTAGGCGCAGTATTGATCTGACCTTCGTTATCTATTGCTGCTATTTTATCGCCAGCAAACAACACCGCTATTTTGTGTTTGTCTTGCTTGCGTACAAATCGTAACTCATAGCCGAATCGCTGTAACTCTGCTACGGAAAATTTCTGTGCTAAATTCAGTTCTTCCCAGAAATAATGCATGTCCTTATCCGTCTGGCGCCGCTCTTGAATCATACCTGGCTCCAACTGCAGGGATTTAATTTTTTGGATTCAGTCAGGCCGGTTGGGATAGCGCCATTATGGTTAGCCATTGGGCACACGTAACAGGCATAACAGAAAGTCTGTTGCCTTTACGTACCAATGGCAACTCTATCAGAGTAGCTAAATTCTTTAACTTGTCCAGTCGGATGAGTTGAGACATTTTGCTGACAAACTGTAAATCGACCGCGACCCAACGCGGTTTCTGCCCGGTTGCCTTACTATCAAAATAGCGACTGTGGTTGTCAAACTGGCTGGGATCGGGGTAAGCCGCTTTTACTACCCTGGCGATACCAGCTATACCTATATCCTTGCAACTTGAGTGATATATAAAAACCTGGTCACCGATAGCGACGTTATCCCGTAAAAAGTTTCTGGCCTGATAATTACGGACGCCTTCCCAGACTATCGGCGTGGTGGGGGCTCGGGCAAAGTCATCAATACTGCATTCGTCCGGTTCGGTTTTAAATAACCAGTAGTTCATCTTTGCCAGGCCCCTTGCTTTGCGGCAGAATAGAGATTGCAGAGTGTAGCAAAAGGACCGCTGAATGAGTCAGGTATTAGAGAATTTGTTATCGTTATTAAAACTGGAAACGATTGAGTTAGGGCTTTACCGGGGGCAAAGTCAGGATTTGGGATTTAAAGCGGTTTTTGGCGGTCAGGTAATGGGGCAGGCCTTGTCAGCCGCAAAAGAAACCCTGGCAGAAGAGCGAAAGGTACACTCATTTCACTCATATTTTTTACGGCCCGGTGATGCCAGTAAACCCATCGTGTATGAAGTTGAAACGATTCGTGATGGAAAAAGTTTCAGTACCCGCCGGGTCAGTGCCATTCAGTACGGTAAGCCGATTTTTTACATGACCGCCTCATTTCAGACCGAAGAGCAGGGCTTCAACCATTACGATCCGATGCCCGAGGTCCCTGAGCCCGATGACTTGGTGTCTGATCTGGCATTTTATCAACAGCACGCCTCATTAATCCCAGAAAGCCTGCGCAGCAAATTTATTTGTGAGAAACCGATAGAGATGCGGCCGGTCGATTTTCAAAATCCGTTTCAGCCTCAAGTCAGCGCGCCCAAGCGCTACGTCTGGTTTAAAGCGAATGGCAATATGCCAGATGATATCCGGGTTCATAAATATTTGCTGGCCTATGCATCAGATTTTAATTTTCTGCCAACGGCGTTGCAGCCGCATGGGGCATCCTTTATGGCGGCCAATATGCAAGTGGCGACGATTGATCATGCCATGTGGTTTCACCAGGATTTCCGGTTCGATGACTGGCTGCTCTATGCGGTAGACAGCCCGCGGGCCAGTGGCGGCAGGGGGCTGGTGCGTGGTCAGTTCTTTAACCGCAATGGCGAGCTGGTGGCGTCAACGATGCAGGAAGGTGTTATTCGCCGTTATGCCAGCCCCCGTTAGGGGGCAGTGTGTTGTGGCATAATGCTTTGTAGCGTTTGCAAGATGTCGTTTCTTAGTAAGGTATTCACAGTTTGCGTCAGTTGTTGCAAACGCAAACTGCTGCATACCTGATTGTTACTATTGGTGTGGCTGATACCCGCCTCTTTCAGAGCATTGACCAACGTGGCAAACAACCCTTTGTCATAATATTCCGGTGCAATAATACCGTGCAGGTTAAGCAGTCGCTGTGCCAGTTGATGAGCACGATTTTCCAGGTCTGCACGGTGAATTGGCCCTTGGGCAACGATCAGATTTAACACAATAGCATAGCGTTGCAACGTATCTTCAGCGTTATGTGCCAGCAGGCTTAACATAAAATAGTGTCGGCTTTGCTGGGCGGGGGCGTAATAGTTAACGCCATCAGATTCAATTAAACCTTGCTCTGTCATAAATTGCAGTAATGCCTGGCAGTAGGTACGTAGCGAACTGACATATAAAAACAGCTCGGCTTTGAGCAACGGATACAATTGTTCAATATCACTGAGCAACTGCTCACTGCTGATACTTCGCTGATGCAGCACTGATGATGCCAACAGTGATGGCAGCATAAACAAGTGCAATATGTTATTTTTGTAATAGGTGGCTAACACACTATGTTCAGCGTTCAGGCCGATAAGCTCACCAAAACCGTCTGAGGTACTTTGCACCTTTTGCAAGGTTAGGGCGTGGGTGATCAGGCTGTCTGCATCACCCTGAGGTAAGCTGATATTGGGGTGATAAGGCACATGTCGCTGCAGATCCAGGTAAAAACTAAGTTGCTGCGCCAGCTCATCCCGGGTCAGGATGTGTTTGTCAGTAGCCAGAATGCTTAAGGCGATCAAATTAGTGGCGTTAAGCGCTGCAGCCTGATTAATGTGCTGCATTACCTGATTAGCCAGTTTAGCGACCAATGGGTTTAACCAGTTTGGTTTTTGCACTTCCAGCGGATGAATATGGCTTTTCCAGTCACTGACCTGCTGACTCAGGTACTGATTAAGCTGAATAGGTTCACCGAAGTTGACGTAGCCGTAACCATAATCCCGCAAATTGCGAATGGCTTTAAGCACGCCGCCAATGGACTCTTTTTTCTTACCCGACCCCTGCAGCTCATTTACATAAGTACTGACTTCCATCACATGCTCGTATCCCAGATAAACAGGGACCAGCGTGACAGGGCGTTCTATACCGCGCAGCATTGATTGCACGGTCATTGCCAACATGCCGGTTTTAGGTTGTAACAGCCGGCCTGTGCGGCTGCGGCCGCCTTCTGAGTAGTATTTTACGGCGTAGCCTTTGCTAAACAGCTGACTCAGATATTCCCGGAATACCGCAGAATATAATTTATTGCCACTAAAACTACGCCGGATAAAAAACGCGCCGCCGCGGCGGAAGATGGTGCCTGCCGGCCAGAAATTTAAGTTAATACCAGCCGCAATGTGCGGCGGCACCAAGCCCTGGTGATAAATAACATAACTTAACAGCAGGTAATCCATGTGACTGCGATGACATGGTACATAGACAATTTCATGACCTTTCTGCGCCAGATCACGCAGCATATCAGCATTATTTATTTTGATACCGCTATACAGTTTTTTCCAGAGCCAGCTTAGCACCCGGTCACCCACCCGCAAGGTAGATTCACGATAATCGGCAGCGATCTCCTGCAGCAGTTTGTGGGCCTGCTGGCGCGCGACTTTAAGTGACACTTTTTTTGAACGCGCTTCGTCTTCAATAGCCTGCTTTAAAGCAGGGGAAGCCAGCAACGCATTAAACAGCTGACTGCGATTAACCAGTTTAGGCCCGGTCGCCGCCAGTTTTTGCCGGTAAAAATGAAATCGTGACATGCGAAGCAGTTTGCGTGCCGTATCCGCTTTATCACCAAATTGCGCCGCCATCTGGGTCAGAGATACCGCCCGGCTTAACCGGACCAGAGTGTGGCGGCCGGACACC